>MWVV01000004.1_pt1 | contig 127103 bp, 117 predicted proteins | sample 1047281 | NCBI WGS metagenome assembly MWVV01 (sample SAMN06349986, study PRJNA376086) | soil metagenome | isolation source: PT-2 sample Antarctic (ecotone) soil | place: Antarctica | collected 2015-01-13 | reverse complement strand
CCTCGTTCGCCGCCGTCAATCTGGCGCGGGCAATGGCACACGAAGAACACTCAAAATCTGAATTTGGGGCTTTTTCGATGAAAAGCATCAAGCAGCGAATTTTCAATGAACATCTTCTCGAATTATTTATTTCAAAGTTAGATTTAGACTCTACTTTAATAAAAAATCACGAGCAATATGAAAACTTGCGGAATTACGCGGTCATTTCAACGTAATTCTGTCCGAACCATTGTTTAAATATATTAATTTCTTTTATTTTACTTTCGATTTGGGCAGACTTAACATATTTGCAAAAATTCGATACGCGCCCGGAACGCCGCGCGGCAACTGCCGAAACCACGAATAAGAACTGTAAACGTATTTGCCTCGTCCAATTTCAGCATAAACCATTCCACCGCCGTTTTCCGGTTCGCCTTCATCGTGTGATTCGAGAAGCGGCGTGTATTTCGCGTCAAACTCGGAAAAATTATACAAGTTGCGTTCCTGCACCCAATTTGCAAAATCCGTACTGGTAATTTTATTTGGGAAATTAAAAACCGGATTGTTCGGCTGAAGAATTTTCACCGGCGCGTTTTCGTCAACGACACGGACATTGGAAATGCGCTGTGTTCCGTTGATGACCATATCCATTTTGGCGGGAAACGGCGGCAAATTTTGGCTGACATATTCCTGCTGCTGATACTGCACAATCAGCGTTCCACCGTTTTTGACGAAATCGAGCAGACGGCTGTTATTCTCCACGAAATCCGGTCTGACTTGTGAAGCGCGAATGCCAACGACAATCGTATCAAATTTTGATAAATCGCCGGTCGAAAGGTCCTTTTCTTCGAGCATCATCACCGACAAACCCATTCGCTGAATTGCTTCGGGGACTTTATCGCCGCTGCCCATTATGTATCCGACACGCACAGGCGCGACTTTCAAATCCAGAACTTGCGCCGAAACGTCCGCGTCAGAAAAAATCCTGTGCGTTTGAATGTGCGGATAAGCGATTTCCTGCATTTGCTGGTTGTAAGTTTGATTGTCAATCGTCGCGTTGGCAGTCAATTTGTAATCGCCTATTTTGGCGTTCAGCGGAATGGTTACGTCAAACGCCAAAGTGATTTTTTCGTTTTTTTTCGCCAGCGAAAACTCCGCTGAATTTGGCGAGAGCGTCCAACCCACAGGCGCATTGAACCGCGCCGTGCCGCTGACCGCATTCGGGGAATTGTTAGTAATAGTCATTACAAGGCGGCGTTTCTGTGCCTTTATTGACGCAGGCACAACGAGCAAATCGGATTCGAGACCGACCGCGACTTTCGGAACGACGTTTAAATCACGTCGAATCTCGCCGCGAATATCGTCGGCATAACGATATTGAACCGGCTTTTTGATTGAAAATTCCTGTCCACCGACATCGATTTTCACTTCGGCAGTTATTAACGGCGATTGAAACGGCATATTCTTCACAGCGTCGCCCGACCAATCGAAATTGAAATTTTGGCGCGGTTTATCAAGCCAATAAGGTTCAGTCGGCTTAGCGTTCGGCGGAACGGAAACGTCAAAGAATGAAGCGTAAAAAGCATTTTCGTTGCGCGGACGAAAACCAATCGTCGGCACGTCGGGTGGAGGTGCTGCAAGCGCATCCCAACCTTGCGGAACTTTCAGCGAAATATTAATCACCTTTGCTGTAGTTGATTCGGGCGCGAAAACACGCACGGCAACGCCTGCTTTACCGCCCGCGACAATCGTTTCCGAATCGCCTAAGGCATCTACGACAACACCCGCTGCCGTCTGCAGGGCTTTGGAAAATTCTGCTTCCTTTTGCGCGAGTAGAAAATCGGTATCGGCGAGCGAAGCCGTTGCGGGTTGTTTTGATTTTTCGGCAATTTCGCGTCGCGCTTCCCGAATAGCTTTTAACCCTTCGGTCAGCGGTGCAATCGTTTTAGACGGATTTAAGACATCGAAATTTTCTACGGCTTTGGCGGCGGCATTTTGTGCATTTTTTAATTCGCCGTTTAAAAAATCGTCGTTCAAACCGACAAGTTTTGGAATTCCGGCGAGCGAAGTATCAACGCCGTCAAAAATGCTTGTTTCTTTTTCCGATTTCGCAACTGTGCTTTCAAGCAGACGCAAGCCGGAGTTTTGCTTACCGCGCAGTTCGAGCAAACCCATTTCCTGCGATTTGTGTTGAGTTCTGCCTTCCATCGCAATTTCAAAATACGAACGACCGATGAGCGAATCGTATTCGCCCGTGTTAATTGTCAAAGTCGGGACGTTGTTGGCGTTTTGGACGAAACTTTGCGAAACGTAAAGTTTTTTTGCTTGCCAGACGGTCAGACCTTCGGCGAGTTGTTCGGGAAACTGTTTCGGGTCAGCCGCCGCTTTGAAGGCAATCGGCGTTAAATATCCGGCAAGTTGATGCTGCCCGTGTCCGTCGGCGGGCGTGCCGGTAAAACGCGAAATAATGACGAGCGGGCGATATAATCTAATAGCGCGAACCATATCGCCCAAAGTTTCCTTTTCGCCCCAGATCCGCGCCGCTTCCTCACGTTTTTTTGAGAAACCGTAATCCATCACGCGCGTAAAAAATTGTTCACCGCCGTCAAGTCGTCTGGCTTGCAGAAGTTCTTCGGTGCGAATAATGCCGAGCGGCTCGAATAGTTCCGAGCCGATGACATTTTGCCCGCCTTCGCCGCGATTAAGGCTGAGATAAGCGGTTCGCGCCTGTTCGTGTCTGGCAAGAAAGGCAAGTAGTCCCGAATCTTCGTCATCTGGGTGCGCGCCCGTGTGCAACACACTGGCGGTCGTCTGCAAACGCTTCAGCATCTGTCCCAACCCAATCGCGCCCATATCATAAATCGGACGTACCTGCGCTGGTGCCTTTAAATATAGACTCGAAGTAATGAACGCACCAAGTAAAGCGAAACTAAGAAGACGATTAAATTTTTGACGCATATTTTTGAAAATAACAGAGAGAGCTTTTGAATCAACTTTCAGGAGCCAGCACTACTTTGTTCCTAAACGGAAATTCGCCGCGTTTATACGAACGGATGAAATAAATTAATAAACCTAAAATAATCAAAACGGCGGCGTAACGAATTTCCTTTTGAAAATTGGGACGCATAAAAAGCACGTATAAAAATCCGATTATCGCCACGACCGCCGGAAGCGGATAAAGCCACATCTTAAACGGACGCGGCATATTCGGTTTTCTCTGCCGCAAAATCATCACGCCGACGATTTGCGCCAAAAACTGAATAATAATGCGAATCACGACCAACGCGGCGATTACGTCAGCCAATTTTAAAAAGCAAAACAGCGCAGCGATTCCGCCCATTATCAAAAGCGAAACATACGGAAAATGATGTTTCGGATGAATTTTGCGGAAAATTTTGAAATAATTTCCGTCAAGCGCGGCAGCATACGGCACACGCGAATACCCGAGCAACAGCGAAAATACGGACGAAAACGCCGTCCACATAATTAGCAGAGTGGCGATAATTCCCGCCGTTGGTCCGTAAAGTTTTTCCATAAAAACGGAAATTACATAACGACGCGCATCAGATGTTGCTGTTTCACTGAAATCACGCCACGGAATTACGCCCAAGATTGCGATGTTCATCACGATATAAATCGCCGCGACGAGCGCAATCGAAAGCATTATCGAACGCGGAATTGTTTTTCCCGGATCTTTTACTTCGCCCGCAAAAAAACAGACGTTGTAATAACCCCAGTAATCATAAACGGCGATGAGCAGTGCCGCGCCGAGACCTAAAAAGAAATTTGAATTTAAGACGAAAGCATCGGGCGGAAAATCAAAGGCAATTGCCGGATTGAAATTCGTTAATCCGGCGAAAATAATCCAGATTATCGTGAGAATCACTCCAATCCACAAAAATTTGGAAAATTTTTCGATGACCGTAATTTTGCGGTAAAGCAAAAAGACGCACAACACACAAACTCCGATGGCGACAAATGTTCCGTTGGAAGCCGCGACACTGGCAGTCAAATCACCGAGAAACGGAATCGGCAATGTAAAATTTTGCGTAAAAAGCGTGCCGTCCAAATTCGGAAAAGCATACGTTGCGTAGAGCGCAAATCCGAGACAACCCGAAGCGATTGAAAGGGGCGCGGAAAACGTCAGTTGCCAGATAAACAAAAACGACATCAGCCGTCCGAGTTTGTCTTTGCCGTAAATCTCCTGCAAATAATTATAAGGTCCGCCGGATTTCGGCATTGACGCGCCGAGTTCCGACCAGACCAAGCCATCGCAAATCACCAGAATCGCGCCGAAAATCCACCCCAACATCGCCTGCGGTCCGCCCATCGCAGCGATTATCAAAGGCATCGTAATAAACGGTCCGACACCAATCATATCAATCATATTGAGCGCGGTTGCGCCCAACGTGCCGACACCGCGAATCAGTTCGGGCTGTTCGGATTGTTCGGAGACAAAATTTTCTTCAGCCATTATTTAATGGAAATTCTATTTTTGAATTTAAATCACAAACAGCAAAGTTTTGAATCTCGCTTTTGAATGAAATTCAAAACTTTACTTTAAGAAGTTAAAAAATAAACTTGATACCGAGCTGGAAATTGCGGCTGTCGAGTGCCGTCGCTCCGCCCAAAGTTGAAAAATTGTTGCGGAAATCCGGCAAACCGTTTACTAAAACTCCAGCGTTAGCACCGGTGCCGGTAAAAGCGGCTCCCAGATTTGTGTTGTTGAATTGGTAGATACTTTTGATATTAAAGATATTGGTCGCTTCTGCAAAAGCCTCTAACTTAAATCGTTCGTTAAAACTAAAGAAACGCGAATAACGCAAATCCACATTATACTGCGGCGGAGTTTTACCTGAATTTCTTCCGACTCCAACCGGGCGGTCAACAAATAATCCATCTCCGTTCAAATCAACTGTTGAAAGAATATTGTATCTTTCACCGCTATTTGCCGTTGCGATAACTCCGATTTGATTATCGTTAAGAATTGCTCTGAGAACTCCGTTTTCAACGTCAAAATTTGGTCGTCCGACAAAACTCATAACGAACGTATGACGTTGGTCGGCTAAAGACGGACCGCGGTCTAAAGCTCGGTTGGTCGGGTCTGACAAAGAAAGCGTCGAAGCCGCAACCAGATTTTGTTCGGGCGCGTCGTCGGTTGATTTGGACAAAGTGTAGTTGACGCTGAACTGATAACCCTGCGAAAACCGTTTGTTTAGTTGAAATGTTGCCGCATTGTATTCAGAATTTCCAACCGATTCGGCAATCGAGATGTTGTTAAAGCGCGGGTCAAGCCGTGTTGCGGCGCTTGCCGTCGTATTAAATACCGGTCGTCCGTCAACCAATGCTCCAACCACGGCGGTTCGATTAATACTTCGATAAACCGGAATGTGTCTGCCGCTCGAATGAATGTATCCGGCGGTAAACGAGATATTATTAGTGACGGATTGTTCAATTTGAAAATTCGTATGCACCGCATACAAATTAACAAAGTCGGGCGAGATTGTATCAATACTTTGAATCGGCGCGTTTGCCGAGCTTAAATTATTTGGAAAAGACGGCGAGCCTGCCTGCGAAGGAGTTAGAGTAACGTTAAAAAATCGCGCGTTTCCATTATTTTGCAAGGCTCTGGCGTAAACATCAATCGCCGGCGGGTCATAGTAAACGCCGGCACTGGCACGCAAAATCGTGGCGTATTTGCCGTCGCGCAAGCCGTAAACGACTCCTAATCGCGGAGCAAAATTGTTTCTATCAACCTTGAATTTTTGCGAAGCGGCAAAAAGCGATGACGAATCAGCTTTTGGAATCGAGTATAAGTCATAACGAAGCCCGTAATTAACTTTCAGCTTTTGCGTAACCTTCCAATCATCCTGCACAAATGCGTTGTAAAAATGAGATTTGTATTCAAACTCCGGATCGCCGAATGAAGCCGTGTAACTTGTATAACCTCGCGGAGCGGCTCCGCTTCTAGCGGCGAGATAGGCATTGATGCTGGGAAATGTAAAACGCGAAAAAATACCAGACCGGCGGAAATCATAAATTCGGCTCACGCTGCCACCGAATTTCACTGTGTGTTCTCCGCGCGTCAACGTAAAATTATCCCGAAAATCCGTGATTGTTTCGAGCGGCGAAACGGTGTTTAAATTTTCAGCCGGTCCGAAAGATGCCGCTTCTGCTCCCGTAATCACAATACTCGGTCCGGTCGGCGTAAACGGACTCGGTAAATTTACCGAATTTCGTTTGGCATACTGGAATCGAAATTCATTCAAAAGATTTGGCGAAAAAGCTGAAATCAACTGCACCGCGCCCGAATATGAGAGGTCATCAAAATCAATTGTGCGCTGCAAAGTAGTGGTTTGTCCGTTGGTGTTGCTGCTCGTCAGATTCTTAAAATAGTTAAAACGTCCGGTCAAGTGATGCTCCTCGGTTAATTGCGCGTCGGTGCGGATAATAAAAAATTTCGCGTCTTGCTGAGTCGGAATTGCTGCCGGAAAAGCCTCTGCCGGAATTCCGGCTTCATTAATCAACCGCGTTCGGGTTGCATTATTGATAGTTATCAAACGCAGCGGCTCAACCGCCAAACCGCGTTTAATGTATTCAAAACCACCGTAATACTGCCAGCGGTCTTTTATAATCGGACCGCCGATTGCCACCGCCAGATCATCGGCTTTATTACTCGGCAAATCGTTGGGCGAATTATAAAAAATTGGGCGGGCATAAAACGGCGTGCGGCGAAAACGGTAACTTGCGGAACCGTGAATACCGTTTGTTCCCGCAGGTGTAACGGCGTTCATAATTAAACCGGGCGTGTTGCCGAATTCTGCCGAAAACCCATTGGTTACGAGTTGAACTTCGCTGACGAAAATTTCCGAAATCGGCATCAGACGAATCCCGGCGCGGTCGGCTTGCGTGTTGTTGTTGCCGTCGAGTTGATAATTGGTGCGGCGGGCATAACCGTTGGCGTTAATACGCGGAACACCGAACTCCGAATTTGGGCGACCGGTCACATTCGCCTGCAAAAGCGAGTAATTATAAGGATTGCGCGAAACGAGCGGAAGATTTTGGACTTCGCGGGTGTTCATCACGCGCCCGACATCAATTTTGGCGGCATCGGCAATCGGCGTGTCTGAAGTAACAGTAACAGTTGCCGACACATCGCCTGTTTCTAACCCCAAATCAACTGTCGCGGTTTGTCCCGTCGTCAAAGTGATTCCTTCACGCACCAAGCGTTTAAAGTTAGGCGCTTCAACAATAATTTGGTAAGTTCCCAAAGGTAAGAGCGGAGCGCGATAAACGCCTGATTCATCACTGGTCACCTGACGCTCGCTGCCTGTTTCATTATTTTTAATAGTAATAGACGCGTTTGGTATGGCCGCGCCGGTTGCATCTGTCACGACACCTTCAATCTGACCGTTTAGGGCTTGTGATTGAGCATTAACTTGATAAACGCTTCCACTGAAAAGCGCAAAAACCAAAAGACACAACGATACTAGCCGAAACGAACTTAGTTTCTGGATCATTGAAATTCTCTCCTTATTTTTTGAATTAAATCTGATTGCTTTTATTTGTCGGTAGAAAAATATAATATTTTTTAATTGGTAATATTAAAGTGTAAACTTTTCCAATTATATTTTGCAATGTGTGGAGTTTACTGATTGCCATAAAAAATGTTTCAGTTTTTTCTGGCAGTTTGACATAAGTATTAGTTTGCAAGATTTCGATACTTGAATATCTGTTTGTTTATTTGCAAATCATTTTGAGAAGTATAGTAATCATTACAAATAAATTATTCGATGTCCTTTATCATCGAGTTCAATTGCCTGGTAAATCCAATCAATTAAATAAAGCCCGTGATGGTTTATAAAGAAATTCACATTTAATGTACGTTCTTGCAAATGCCTGTTTGGAACGAGTGAAGTAAAAGCCGTTTCAATCTGGCGACTAATAACATTATCCTTCCGCATCTGTGCATTATGAAATTTCGTGCGGAGGTTTGAAATATGATACGCAATTTTCCGATGACGGTTTGCCAGACTTTCCGCTAATGTCGGCTCGATTTGACTTAAATGGCGGTCTAAACGATCAAGCTCGGTGTTGATATTTACATCAACTTCCGCAAAAATTTGCGCCATTTCTCGATTAAGATATTGTTCGACAATTTGCGGCATCAAATTTTCGATGCCGACAAATAAATCCTTCAATTCCAAACCATATTTTTTGAGCGTCTTAGCGTGTTTGGGTTCAATAATAGTAAAACTTTGGCGATGAAAAATCGGCGTGACGGGTCGTTCAAGAATTCGATAAACTTCCGCCGATTGGGCAAAATAAGCAATTTCTGCCGCACCGCCGAAATAACAGACGGTCGGAAGCAAATAATCCTGCACGACGGAGCGCAAAACGACGCTCGGCGAAAATCTCTGCGGCTCTTTAGCTGCCAACTCCGCTAAATCATCAAGCGTAAATTCCCTCTCAATGTCTTTTGTTTTAAATGTGCCATTCTCACTCTTCTTCAAAGCGTGCCGCGTCCGGTTTTTTGCCTGCCAGAAAAGCGGAAAATAATCTTCCGTCACTAGAACCTGAGCGTGATAACCCGCCTTTTGAAGCTCTTCGCCGCGCTGTCTTAAAGCCGAAACAATTTCATCGGATTTCTTAATTGCTTCGACGTAAATCGGCGTGGCTAATTTTTTCAACCTATCGTTTAAAGGACAAAGCACAATCAAACCGTATTTCCCTAAAAAGTCTATTAAAAGACGGGCAAATGCGTCGCCGTAATCAATGCCTGAAGCCCAGGTTTTTTCAATAAATTCCCGTAGCTCATCGGTAAATTCGGTGTGCGGCAAATTATCAAAAAGTTCTTCAATCGTCGGTGTAATTGATTCGTCAAGTTCTACATAACCGACGGGTAAATTCTCGTAACATCTTTTCGGTTCATTTTTTACTTCAACCAAATTGCCTTGCGAGTTAATCACACTAGCTTTAGAAACTTCCTCAAAGTCGTGGTCTTCAGTTGCAATCCAGAAAACAGGAACGGCTTTATAACCGCGCCCAATCAAACACTCGGTCATTTTCACGGCGGATAACGCTTTATAAATTGTATAAAGCGGTCCGGTAAAAAGTCCTGCCTGTTGTCCCGAAACAACCGCGACGCAATCTTCATCACGAAGTAGTTTAATGTTTTCTAGAGTCTTTTCGCTTGTTCTGCAAGACCGGTTCATTTCTTCCAAAACATCGCACAGCAGGTTGCGGTCGGCTTTATAATTCGCCAACACTTCGGGAATTCTTTGTGAAATTTGCGTGTGAGATTCGACCGCTAAAGGATAATATTCTTTCAAGGCAAGAGGATTATTTTGATAATCAATAAAGAGTTTCGATTGATTTGGGACTTCGGAAAAAGGCAGACTCTCGGTTTGAAGTATGACATTTCCGGTCGGACACGGACAGATTATTTCTTGTTTCACAATTTTACTCCTAGCCTTCAGATTATAGAGTTCTCACACGGAAGTTCCAAGTTAGAAACAAAAAAAAGGACGGCGTATATTTATGCCGTCCTTTTTTATCAAAATGTAATTCCTATTTAATTGCCGGATGGCGCAACTCTTGGACGAGTAATTGTTTTGGTATCAGTCGAAACAGTAGATGCCTTAACCATTCGTTCGATTTTATAAACACCCGATGAATGAGTGCCTGCAAAAATTCGGTTAGAATCATTCGGGTCGAAAGTCATTGACCAAACGCGTCGGCTTGGTAGTTTCATATCTTTTGAATCAATTCTTTTCCAGTTTAAACCTGAATCGTCGGAGAAAAATATGCCGCCGTCGGTTTCGAGTGCGCTGGAAACGAATATCTCTTCTGAGTTATTCGGATTGATAAGAATGCTCGTATAGTTGCCGAGCGGCAGATTGCCGCCGCGCCTGGTCCAAGTTTTTCCGCCGTCACGGCTAAAGTAGAGAGTCTGCGTTGTGCCGACGTAAATATTTTCTTGATTTTTCGGATCAATGGTAATCGAACTGACCGGCACGTTTTCCGGTACGCCCGGAACTTTCTGCCACGATTTACCGTTATCGCGTGAAACGATCACGCCGGAAATCGCCGTCCCTACCCAAATAGTTTCCGGTTGCTGCGGCGAAGAATAGATGACAAATACGCTTTCGTTAAGTTCTTCGCCGAAAGAGATTTTTTCCCAACCCTTTGCTAAATCGTATGTGCGATAAATGCCTTTGTCAGTTCCCGCCAAAATTCCGTTCATTCCGTCTTCGGTATGTGCCAAAACTCTTATTTTTTCTCCTAAAGCAGGAATTAGAGCCAGCACGGCTGGATCTGTCGGAGTTGTCGGAACAGGCGGCACAACGGTTTCCACAACTGGTGCTTTAGCTTTCGCAGGTCTTCGAGCCGTCTTTTTGCCGGCGACGAATTTTTTCTTAACAGCCGGTTTCTTAACAGCCGGCGGTTTTGGCGGAAGAAGCTGCGTCCAATCATATCCGCGGTCGAGCGAGCGAAACATTCCGACATTTGTGCCAAGATAAATCGTGTTTGGATTTAACCGATCTTGCAAAAATGCGTAAGGCGAAACGCGGGCAATATCAAGATTTTTCGCCTGCTGCCAGGTCGCGCCGCCGTCATCGCTGATAAAAACGAAGCCGCCGCCGGTTGCCGTGTTGTGCGTCGTCGCATACAGACGGTCTGGATTCTGAATGTCGGCAGTTATCGAATATGTAAAACGGCTGGTGAAATTTTCGTTGGTCGTTTTGAAATTTTTGCCGCCGTCAATTGAAACCATTACGCCATAATTATTCGTACCGATGAAAACCTTATCGGGATTTTCCGGGTGAACGGCAATCGAATTTATTTCCAGGTTTCTCTGCGAAGTCATTGACCACGTTTTGCCACCGTCAGAAGTCATCCAAAAGCCTTCGGTCGTCGCGGCATAAATCGTTTTCGGTCTTGACGGATGCTGCAAAATATCACGCGTGCGACGCGATTGAGAAGGAATGCCTTGAATCTTCGACCATTTTTCGCCTTTGTTCCTTGATTCATAAATACCGCTGCAGGCTGAAGCGACAATATGGTCAGGATTGTCTTTGTTGATTGTAATCGCAAAAACGTCTGAATCGTCAATCATTCCGTCCTTAATCAGCCGCCAATTTTTTCCGCTGTCGGTTGATTTATAGGCTCTCCACCAAGTTCCGGCGTAAATCGTATCGGCAGTGCGCGGGTCAATCGCTAACGAGTCAATGTTTACCGGCATTGTGTCGGAAGAGATTTTTTTCCAATCGTCGCCCGAATTATCCGACATCCAAACGCCGTTGATTGTGCCGACAAGAATAACATTCGGGTCCGACGGTGACTGCACCATCGAATGAATTGATTCTTTATTTAATTCTTTTGCTTCTGTCCAAGTCGCTCCGCCGTCGGTCGTTTTGAAAAATCCGCCCGGTGCTTTGTGGCGATGTCCGGAAGTATAAATGATTTTCGAATCGCGCGAATCAACAATCAGTTGGTCGAGAACTAATTGTGAACGATTGAGATTGACAAGAAGTTTCCAAGTTGTTCCGCCGTCGGCAGAAGTGTGAATTTGTCCGTCGAGCGTGCTGACGTAAAGACGGTCTTTATCTTTCGGGTCAATGGTGATGACGCGAACGTCGCCGCCGCTCGGTCCGACAACCGCCCAATCACCGAACTTCACCGGCTCACTTTTGATTGTCTCGCCGGCGAATACCGAACCGACACTAGCGAGACATAAAATTGCTGTGGCAATTAACAAATTTAACTTAAAATCGATTTTGCGTCGTGTATTCATAATTTTGATTTATTTACTGCTCTGGGAGTGAGAATTTCAGATGTTTTGTGAAATAAATTTTAACCGTTTTTAAGATGACTGAATCAATAAAAATTGTTGCATTCAATTCACAATTTGTTACGTGGAAAGCGAAACCTGTCGCAGATGTGCGCGTCCGAGGCGCGAAAGTTATTTTTATTCTATACGGAAAAATCAATAATGTAAATTTCTTTTGCCCTTTTTTAGAAAAAGCGAAAGCGAGTGAGGCTTTCGATAAGAAAATCTCACTCGCTTTGGAAAATTCACATCAATGAAGATGGGAAGTTAGTTTCATTATTATGGAGTCGGAGACGGCTCCGGACTCGGAGACGGCTCCGGACTCGGAGACGGCTCTGGAACCGAAGATGACTCTGGAGTCGGTGCCGGTGCGCCGGGTGGACACAAAACAAATCTGGTTCTGAGTGTTCCGCCGTTTTCGTCGCCTCTCAAGAGGGTAATACGACTTGCATCAAAGTTACGGAAAGCAATGTGATTGCGAATAAGCTTTTCGCGTCTCGCCACATCTCTTGCTTTACCGTAGTTGATAATATAACCGGTCGCCGTCGGATTATTTTGTAACTCAACGAAGAAGCTATCAAGTCTGGTTCTAACATCATCAGGTGCAAGAACGCCGAACTCATCTATATCTCGACAAGTCGGTATTTCGGCAACACCAGCAGTTTCAGATGCAGTCTTTTCGGTGCAAGTTTCACAAACGCCGCCGATAGTGACTTCAGCTCTTACGGTTTGACCAGCCATATCAGCCGTTGTCGCAACTCGGATAGACGGCGTTCCCTGACCTTCAATAATTGTTCCTCTATCAACAGTCCAATTATAAGTTATGGTTTCGCTAGTGCCGCCACTGACATTTGCCGTAAAGGTCATTGTTTCGCCCGGAGCAGTAATTCCAGCCGGACCGGTTACAGAAAGCGTCGGGCATACGCATTTAACTGCGCATTTACATTCTTCAACTGTAATTGTTTTGGTTTGCGTTTTACCGCAAACGCCGCAACCGTCGTCAACACCGGCAGTAATCGTGTATGTTCCCGGAGCCGCGCCGGTTAAATCCCAGGAAACATTGGCTCCTTGTCCGACAATGCGTCCGCCTGAAACCGTATAGTTGTAAGTTAATACATCGTTTTCCGGGTCAACCGCCGTTGTCGTTACATTAACCGCCATGTCATCAGTACAATTTTGTCCTTCCAACGGTTCTTGTCCCTCAGGGCATTTTCCTGTTACGCGAGTTTCGCTCAGTTCAAGATTCGTAACATCGGCAAATTTATTGACCACCGGCGTTTTACGCGCATTACGTCGTCCGACACTAGCTTGGAAAATAAATCCATGCGGGTCGCTTGACGTTATAAATCCATTGGGAATGCCGGTAGATGTTGTAGTGAACGTGCCGCCGCCGGGTCCCGGGACGGTTGTAGTCGTTCTAAACGTATTATCATCAAAACTTTCTTCGTTTTGCTGATTGACGTGATACCGATAAGCCGCGCCCAAACTTATGTAACGGGTCGGATAGAATCGCACGCCGCCGAGTGCGTCAAGCGGGCTGTTTTCAAAAGCGTTCGGTGTGCGTCCGCCGACATATTGAGTTGAACGAAACTCAAGAATTGGTTGAAAATATCTATTGATTGGAAAATCAACGCCAATCCCTGAAATAACTTCATTTGGACGGTCTAAAAGAGTAACTTCAGTGCCCGCAAAGTCGGCTTTAACACTACTGTTGAGAATAAAGCCGATGTTACCCGAAATGTTAATAAACCTATTCAACCGCGCATCTGCAAACGCCACTAAACCAAAATCACCACGCCCATTATCACCGAAAAAAGGATTAGGACCGCCGCCGCCCGGGCTTGCGCCGCGCTGCAACTGATTAAATCCAGTAGCACTACCGGCTTCGTCAGCATAAAAACGATAAAACGGAATTAGACCGACGCCATATGGATTATTCGGGCTGGTAAAACGGATTTTTGCGCCGACCGTAAAAGTGTTAAATGCCGATTCGCCATATGAGCGATTGATGAACGGCGCATCGGGCAGATAAGTCGGAGCCAATGTAAAAGAAGTCGGAACTATTGTTGGACTATTTGCAGTTCCAAAATTAGCCGTCTGCAAAACTAAGCCCGGTAAAATACTTCCGTAAATTGAACCGACGCCGGGAAAGTTACTTGCAGAACCAAAACTTCCGCCGCCGCCGCCGCTCGCCCCGGTAATAAAAGGAATTCTTGGGATATTCAACCTTCCTCCAATAAAAGGAAACTGAACGAAATTTTGCGTGTTGCGAAATACCGGCTGACCGGCAAACGCTCCGCTACCCAATACAATTGCCGGCGGAGTAACCAAACGTCCGTTGATAAGCACTTGGGAATTGGGTAAAGAAAAACTTGAAAGATTCCGCGGTGAATTAACTTTAATTCCGCGATACGCATCCGTATTGAAGAACAACTCTACATAGTCGTTCACACCTACTTGGAAGCTAATCGGAATTTCGTTTATATCAACATTGCCGGGATCGCGGTCATAGTTACTCCATGCCGCACTGAAAGTGAACTCACCTGCTCGCAGGGTTTGTCCATCATAGATTGTAAAAAGACCGGTCGGACCTCCCGGAGGTCCACCTGTGCCAACGGTTGGCGCGGTGTTTCTCGGGTCATCTATCGACCTTAAAGTCTGAGCTGACATTGTAAAAACTAATGTCAATATAGTAAGCGCAATAACAAACGCGTTTTTAGCGAGTTTCATCACATTCCTCCGCCGAAAATAATTTTAAAATTTGAATTTCAATTGCAGCTTAAAAAGACGATGATAAAATATTATCTTAATAAAGCTACACAATTATTACATACACTTAAAAACTTTCAAACATTAACATTGAAAATTTTTCAGCGCAACTAATATAATTTGAAGCATCATTTGAAGCACCAATTGTAAATATTTGAATCTTTTAATTTGTTTATAAATTAAAAGCCTATTTACAACTTCGTAAAACATTACTTTATATTTTACGGAAATGCAAGCAATTTAAATAATTAAGCAATTTCTTACGCATAAATTCCGCGCATTTTCGTGTCGAATGCAACACGGTCAATCGCCAGCATATAGGCTGCAGTTCGCGAATCAACTCTATGCAATTCCGCTAAATTGCTCAACTCTATAAAACTTGCCACCATTTTCTCTTCTAATCTCTGATTTACTTCGTCTTCGCGCCAAAAATAACCCATTCGGTCTTGCACCCATTCAAAGTATGAAACGGTCACGCCGCCCGCGTTGGCGAGAATGTCGGGAATCACAAAAATCCCGTTGTCGTGCAAAATTTTGTCCGCCTTCGGAGTAGTTGGACCGTTGGCACCTTCGGCTAAAATTTTACATTTAATTCTGCCGGCATTTTCCGAAGTAATTTGATTTTCCGTCGCGCACGGAGCTAGCACGTCGCATTCGATTTCCAACAATTCTTGATTACTGACATAATCGGCTTCCTCATAACCTTCGAGCGTTTTGGTCGCTTGCAGATACGCTAAAACTGTCGGAATATCCAATCCGTTTGAGTTATGAATTCCGCCGCCGATGTCCGAGATGGCAATAACTTTATAACCTAATTCGTGCATCAAATTTGCGCCGATTCCGCCGACGTTGCCCGAACCCTGCACGACGACGGAAGTTTGTTCGGGCGTTAAGTTAAATCGCTTGATAGCTTCGTTGACGCAGAATAAAACTCCGCGTCCGGTCGCTTCCCGTCTGCCGAGCGAGCCGCCGAGGGCAATCGGTTTTCCTGTCACCACCGCAGTAACGGTGTGTCCCGCGTGCATCGAATAAGTGTCCATAATCCACGCCATCGTTTGTTCGTTGGTGTTCATATCGGGCGCAGGAACGTCTCGGTCGGGACCAATAAAATCGAACAATTCAGCTGTGTAACGCCGGGTCAGCCGCTCAAGTTCACCTTGCGACATTTGAATCGGATTGCAAATAATTCCGCCTTTTGCGCCGCCGAACGGGACATTGACGACTGCGCATTTCCAGGTCATCCACGCTGAAAGTGCTTTTACTTCATCTAGAGTTACATCGGGCGCGTAACGGATTCCGCCTTTTGCCGGACCGCGTGCGAAGTTATGCTGGACGCGGTAACCCTCGAAAACTTCGATATGTCCTGAATCCATCCGCACCGGAATATACACTTTCAGCTCGCGGCTCGGAACGCGCATTACCGCATATAAATCAGGGTCTAAACCAAGAAGCTGCGCGGCGCGGTCAAAGCGTTCGCTCATCGCCTCAAACGGATTCTTTTCATCACTTCCTATAAAGCGGCGATTTTCATCAGCCATTGGATTTGCCATCTTTTATAATCTTCTCCAATTTTTCAAAATTTTATAATTATTGCGTTTCTACTTTTTCACTTTTTTTCACTTTTTTCACTTTTAAAACTTCATTCATCGCTCCGCTTCGATAGCCGTGCAAATCAAGCGTGACATATTTGAATCCTAATTTGCGGAACTTCTCGGCAAGTTTTTCGGTGACATTCAAATCTAAAGCGCGTTCCATTTCACTCGGCGCAATCTCCAGCCGCACAAGTTCTTCGTGGACGCGAACACGAAATTCTCTAAAACCCAGCCCGCGAATAATTTCTTCGCCGCGCTCAACTTTTGAAAGCCTTTCGATTGTTACCGGAACGCCGTAAGCGATTCTCGACGAAAGACACGGACTCGACGGTTGACTCCAAGTTGGAAGTCCGTGTTTCCTACTTAATTCTCTTATTTCGTTTTTGCTCAAGCCAACTTCAATCAAAGGACTTCGCACGTTTTTCTCTCGCGCCGCCAATCTGCCCGGACGATAATCGCCAACGTCATCGGTATTGGCGCCGTCCAAAACAAATTCGATTTTATATTGTTCGACAATTGAAACGAGTTTTCCGTAGAGTTCGGTTTTGCAGTGGTAACAACGGTTGGTTGGGTTGGCTTGATAAAGCGGATTTTCGAGTTCGTCGGTTTCGATAATCTGATGATTAAACTTAAAATCTCCGGCGATTTGAGCGGCTTGCTCACGCTGTTTTTGTGAAACGCTTGGTGAAAGTCCGGTAACGCAGAGGGCCTTTTCCCGTAATTCCTGCGTGGCAATCAAAGCCAAATATGAACTATCTACGCCGCCCGAATATGCAACCAACACCGTCTGCATTTCGCGCATCAAACCGCGCAAGTTCAGTTCTTTATCTTCGGCGGTGAGCGTCGTTGCCGCATCTTTGTAACTTTCTCGGGGCTGTGCCATTTTTACTTGTTCGTCCGACTGAGCATTCGAGGAGCAAATGCTCAATCTGCAAATCTTATCTTAGTAGGACAGGCAACGCAACTGCTTTAAATGGTTTTTTCAGCTCATATTTGTTATAAAATACGGGTAATTGACCCGTGAATAAAAGTGTTTTTATGTCTCTGCTTTTTCAAAAATATAAAATAATTTTCCCCGCACAATTTAAAGTTTTTCATTATCGGAGAGCGGCTTTATTGATTGTCTCTGCTCTTTTGATAACACTTTCTTTTTCTGTCGTCAGTATCGCCCAAGATGAAGAACAACCCGAAGCAGTCTTAATTTTTAATAAAGGACAGGATGCACACGAAAAAGGCGATTTGCAAACCGCGCTCAAATTCTATGATGAAGCTATAAAACTCGCGCCCGAATTTCCCGAAGTTGAATTTCAGCGTGGAAATGTTCTATTAACTTTAGGCAAATCCGACGAAGCCGAACGAGCCTTTCGCCGCGCCATCGAATTGCGTGAAGATTGGACTTTGCCGATGGCGAGTTTGGGCAGTTTGTTGATTCAGAAAAATAATTTTGCCGAAGCGGAAACCGTTTTAAATAAAGCCATTGAACTCGACGTGCAGAATTTTCCCGCCTTTGTCGCACTGACCGAACTCCGCTTGAAACAAAAAGCCTCGCCCATTGTTTTGAAGGAACTTTTAACAAAACTTCAAAATTTAACCGCTAAAGCCAATCCGACTGCTTCGATTTGGGCGGCGCGCGGTGCGATTGAATCGGCTTTGAACGATAAAATTGCCGCGAAAAAAAGTCTGACCAATGCGCTTGCCATCGAACCGAAAAACTCTTTCGCTTTGACGACGCGCACGGAGATTTCACTCGCTGAAGGCGATTTCGACCGTGCGATAAATGAAGCGAAAATGCTTTTACAGATTTCGCCGAAGTCAACGGGCGCGAAAATTCTTCTCGCCCGCGCATACGCGGAAAGCGGCAACCGAACCGAAGCGTTGAAAATTTTGGATGCAATAAACGCGACCGATTCAAACGTCTCGGCGTTGCGTAACTCTATCACGGCAACTAATTCGGCGGGCGTTGCAGATTTAGAAAAACAATTGGAAAAAGACCAAAAAAACGCGGCAATTCTCGGACGACTTTGTATTTTGTTGAGGACGGAAAATCCGAGCCGAGCCTTAGATTACTGCCGCCGCGCCTCCGAAGTCGAACCGAATAATGTCAATCATGCCGTCGGATTCGGTGCGGCACTCGTGCAGGCGAAACAGTTTGAGAATGCGACGATTATCTTTAGGAAAATCCTGCAAATCGCGCCCGACAATTTTACGGCGCACGCGAATTTGGCGACTGCGTTGTTCCAATTAAAACGCTACGCCGAAGCCAAAACCGAGTATCAATGGCTGACGGAAAAACAGCCGAATCTCGTGATTGCTTACTATTTTCTTGCAATCGCGCACGACAATTTGGGAGAATACTTTGATTCAATGGCAAACTATCAGCAATTTCTAAAAATTGCCGATGCAACCGAGAATAAACTTGAGATTGAAAAGGTCAATCTTCGCCTGCCGATTTTGCAGAAACAGCTTAAGAAAGTAAAAAGTAAAAAGTAAAAAGGCAAAAGTAAAGAAATGGTCAGAAGTTTTCAGCAGAATTTAATTGGTAAAGCATTTCGCTTCGGTGCGACGAACAATTTTCGCTCAATCCGTTTTTTCTTTTTACTTTTTCCTTTTTACTTTTTACTTGCAACGCTTGTCGTCGCCCAAGACGAGCCGAAAGGTGTCGCGCCGCCGCCGTTAAAATTTCTCGCAAAAGAAGAGAAATCACAACTTGAAGCCGAAACTGATGTCAAACAGCGCACGAAATTATCTTTAGAATTAATGGAAGCGCGGCTTTTGAATGCGGAAACTTTAGGTAAGCAAGAGCAGTATCGGGAAATGTTTACCGAACTCGGCAGCTTCCACGCGCTGATGGACAACACTTTAGATTTTCTCGGCAACAGTGATACTAATAAAGGAAAAGTTTTGAATAATTTCAAGCGCGTCGAGTTGAGTTTGCGAAAATATGTTACGCGGCTCGAACTCATCCGCCGCGATTTGCCGATAAAATATGAGTTTTACGTTAGAAGGTTAGTGAGGTATGTGCGCGAAGCGAGAACCAAAGCCGTCGAACCGCTGTTCGGCGAAACGGTTCTTCCAGATAATGACAATGAAAAATAATAATTTAAAATTTGCCATTCTGATTTTATCGTTATTCGTTTCGATTCAGATGTTTTTTACAACTTCCGCTTTCGCTCAAAGACGCGATTATTTGAACGAATTGGAAATCGAACTCGTGCGCGACGCGCAGATGATAGACCTTCGCACCGAAGTTTTCGTCAAAGCGATTGACCGCCGATTTCTCGTCATCAATAACCAACCCGTCACTGACGATAAAAAGTCAAAAAAAGATTCGGAAAAATGGGGCGAACTTCCCGTCGGAACGCGCTCGGAATTGCTTCTTGACATCGAAAAAATCTTGGCGGCGGCGATTGACAACATAGACGACGTTGCCGTGCGCGACAAGAAAAGCGAATTGTTACCGAAAGCCGTGAGAATTCTAGCCGACGGCGCAAATCGTTTTCTGCCGCAACTCAAATCTCAACTTGATAAGACCAACGACCAAAAGGAAAAAGGCGCAATTATCGGCGCGATTGATTTTTGCAATCAGATAATCGAAGCCTCTGCGAAAATTCCCGCCGACGCGAAAAAGAAAAAATCCTAACGAACTCGGTTATTTATTAGCAGATTAAACCTTACTAAAAAGTTTTTCTAATCCTGCCATTCTTGACGCTTGCAGTTTGCGAGTGGTAGTTTTTTCTTTACGCAATTTTTCAAAACATCTATGGAGAATCTAAAAAAAACTCCGCTTAATCGAGTTCATCGAGAGTTAGGCGGAAAGATGGTTGATTTCGGCGGTTGGGATATGCCCGTTCAGTATTCGGGCGTGATTGCCGAACATTTACGGACACGCGAACATTCGGGATTATTCGACGTTTCGCATATGGGCGAATTTTACGTCGAAGGCGAAGATGCAATTGCTTTTGTTGATAAATTAACGACCAACGACGTTACCAAACTAATTGATGGACAAGCGCATTATTCGGCTTTGACGCGCGAAGACGGCACGGTCGTTGACGATTTGCTCGTCTATCGGTTTGACGGAGGCAAACTTCTGCTCGTCGTCAATGCGGGAACAACCGAAAAAGATTGGGATTGGATTACCTCGCACAAAGCGGACGAAAATATCACTTTGACCAATGCCAGCGCGGATTATTGTCAAATCGCTGTACAGGGTAAAGATGCGCTTTCAATTGTGCAAAAACTCACTGACACAAATCTCGAAGAAATTAAGTATTATCATTTCACGGTCGGCAAAGTTGACGGCGTTGACGCGATAATCTCGCGCACGGGTTACACGGGCGAAGACGGTTTTGAAGTTTACGCCAATAAAGATTATGCCGAACAACTTTGGAATAAGTTTTTAGAAACGGGAAATTTCGGCGAAGAAACCGGCATTTTGCCGTGCGGTTTAGCGGCAAGAAATACTTTAAGACTTGAATCGGCAATGTCGCTTTACGGACACGAAATCTCGGATGAAATCACGCCGCTCGAAGCGAACTTGGGTTGGATTTGTAAATTAAATAAAGGCGAATTTCTCGGACGCGACGCGCTTGCGAAACTAAAAGAAAAAGGTCTGGAAAGAAAACTCGTCGGCTTTGAAATGATTGACAAAGGCATCGCCCGGGACGGTTTCGACGTTTACGTTAATGATAAAAAAGTCGGCTACGTAACGTCAGGTTCGCCCGCGCCTTTTTTGAAAAAGAACATCGGCTTGGCTTTTGTGCCGGTCGACCTTGCAAACATCGGTCAAGCGATTAAAATTGATGTCAGGGGCAAACACTTGGCGGCGGAAATTGTGCCGACACCGTTTTATAAACGCAAAGGTAAATAAATATATGTCAGTTGTAAAATTTGAAGCGACGGTTGAGAACGGAAGCATCATTATTCCGACGGAATTTCGCAATCGGGTAAAAGGCAAAGTTGAGGTTTCTGTTCGTCTTAAAAATAAATCGAATGCTAAAGAAGAACCTTACGATATAATTTCGGAGTTGATAAAAAATCCCTTGCAAGTTTCCGACCCGAAACCTTTAATGCGAGATGAAATTTATGACCGGGAAAAAGACCGCACTGAAAATTTTATTAATTGGTTGATAAAAAATCCTCTGAAAGTTGATAAATCAATTCCCTTTTTAACCAGAGATGAAATTTATGACCGGAAACTTTAAGGTCTTTCCTGATTCAAATGTTTGGCTTTACGTTTTAACCGACCAAGACGAAGACCGCAAGCAGAAAGCCGAAGGCTTGGTAGAAGAAAATAAGGAACGAATTTGCATCAGCACTCAAGTTATAAATGAAGTTTGCTTTCATTTAAAAAGAAAGGCATCGTTTGGTGAAGCAGAAACTAGTCGTTTAATTTCCTCGTTTTATCTTAATCACGATGTCGTTGAATCAAGAAATTTTGCTTAAAGCATCCGAATTAAGAATGAAATATAGTCTTTCGTTTTGGGACAGTTTGATTGTCGCATCGGCACTCGCGGCAAACGCCGAAATTTTGTATTCCGAAGATATGCAAAACGGTTTGTTGATTGAAAACAAACTGAGAATAATCAATCCTTTTGAAATTTAAAATTTGAGATCAATTTATGGCAAACATACAAGAAAATTTACATTACAGCAAAGACCACGAATGGGTGGCGGTTGACGGCGATGTAGCGACGATTGGGATTACCGATTACGCGCAGCATTCGCTTGGCGATGTCGTTTATGTCGAGCTTCCGAAAGTCGGCGATACGCTTGAATCGCACGAAGCATTCGGCTCGGTCGAATCAGTTAAAGCGGTGTCGGAAATTTTTACACCAATCGCAGGCGAAGTCGTAGAAGTCAACGAGGGCTTAAACGATACGCCCGAAGCGGTCAACTCCGACCCTTACGGCGACGCTTGGATGATAAAAGTTAAAATGAAAAATCAAGGCGAAGCCGACGCAATGCTCAACGCCGCCGAATACGAAGAATACCTAAACGCTAACGCTTAATTTTGGATTTTAGATTTTGGATTTTGGATTAAAGAGCCATTCGTATTGGCAAATGAATCTAAAGATATTGACCAATCCAAAATCCAAAACCCAAAATTCAAAATCCAAATGAGATATATTCCGAACTCGCCCGAAGAACGCGGCGAGATGCTAAAAATCGTCGGACTCGACGCGGCGGATGAACTTTTTCGCTCGATTCCAAAAGACGTTCAGTTAAACCGCGCTTTAAATGTAACCGAGCCGCTTGCTGAAATCGAAGTAATCAGTGGAATGGAAAAGTTGGCGGCGATGAACACCGCCGCGCAGAAAACTTCTTTTCTCGGCGCGGGCGCGTATTCGCATTATTCACCGACGGTTGTTGACCACCTGATTCAGCGCTCGGAATTTTTCACGTCATATACGCCGTATCAACCGGAAGTTACACAGGGAACTTTGCAGTATATTTTTGAGTTTCAAACTCTTGTTTGCCAATTGACGGGAATGGACGTGGCAAACGCTTCGATGTATGACGGTTCGACGGCAATGGCGGAAGCATTTCTAATGGCGCAGAGAGTTACGCGCCGCGATAAAGTCGTCATCGCTGAAACGGTTCATCCCGAATATCTGGAAGTTGCGAAAACCTACACGCAGCACGGCGATTTGACGATTGAAACCGTTCATTTTGATAAGAAATCGGGACGCATTTTGTCAGACGATTTATCAAAACTCGACGATAAAACTGCCGCGCTCGTCATTCAATCGCCGAACTTTTTCGGCTGCGTTGAAGATTTAAAATTGCTCGCGGACAAAGCCCACGCGGTCGGCGCACTTTTAATTGTCGTCGTTACGGAAGCGATTTCATTCGGCTTGTTAAAATCGCCAGGCGAGTGCGGCGCAGATATTGTCGTCGCCGAAGGACAATCGTTCGGCATCCCTCTGAGCTACGGCGGACCTTACGTCGGACTTTTCGCCTGCAAAGAAAAATACGTCCGCAATATGCCGGGCAGACTCGCTGGAATTGCTTACGACAAAAACGGTAATCGCGGTTTCGTTCTGACTTTAGCGACGCGCGAACAACACATCAGGCGCGAAAAAGCCACGTCTAACATCTGCACAAATCAAGGCTTAATCGCGCTCGCCGCAACCGTCTATATGGAAACGATGGGCAGAAAAGGTTTGCAGGAAGTGGCGATACAAAACGCGCAAAAAGCCGCTTACGCCGCTCGCCGCATTTCCGAAATCGAAGGCTTCTCACTTCCCTTCACCGCACCGCGCTTTAACGAATTCGTCGTTCGCGCTCCGAAATCAGCCGCCGAAATTTTGTCGAAACTGTCGGAAGAAAAAAGCATTATCGGTGGTTTGGCTTTGTCGCGTTATTACGCGGACAATCCGAACGACTTTTTGGTTTGCGTGACGGAACTCAATTCAAAAGAGCAGATTGATAATTTGGTTGAAAGTTTGCAGTGTGTTGTAAAATAAATTCGAGGTGACTTTATGGCGAAGATTTTAACATTTGAAATTCCCGAAAATGAATACAACGATTTGAAGGATTTTTTGAAACAGTGTTCAGCAGAGATTCATAAATCCTTGGAGATTATGAAGCAAGACCAAGCCGAGATTGACCGCTTAGATAAGGAAATCGAGCAAATCAAAAGGCGAACCAAAGAATCAAAAGCTGAAAGCGATAAAATCTTAAATGAGTTACTTGCCAAACACTCAATTTTTGCCTGATTATGTGGAATCAAATCTACGAATATGCCAGAGATTGGCTGACCATCAGCCGAGAAGTTCAGGAAAACAAGGCTGATATAAAGGATATTAAGCAAGAAGTCCGCGAACTTCGAAGCGAAGTTCAAACTCTTCGTGACGATTTCACAAAACTAATGTTTCTAGTTCAGAAACTCTCTTTCGATATTCAGGAAATAAGCGGCCGTGAAGAATCAGAACGCAAAAATCTGGCTTTGAAACTAGAAAACGAAATGCTGAAATTTGAACGCCGCCTGTCGCAGGGAAAAGATTTAGAAAAATAAAAATGAGCATCACAAAAGTTACCCAACACCCGACTCAAAATGAAGAATTAATCTTCGACCGTTCGCAGACCGGCAGAATTGGCTATCGGTTGCCGAAACTCGACGTTGAAGAAACAAAGATTGACGAGATTTTGCCAGCCGAACTGCGCCGCACGGACGATTTAGCGGGCGTTCCCGAAGTTTCCGAAGTTGACGTGATTCGCCATTTCACCCGAATGTCAACGTGGAATTTCTCGATTGATTTAGGAATGTATCCGCTCGGCTCTTGCACGATGAAATATAATTCGCGCTTGAATGAAAAAGTTGCGCGAATCGGCGGATTTGCCAATCTTCATCCGCTTGCGCCGGAATCGGAAGCGCAGGGCGCGCTTGGTTTGATTTATAAATTACAGGAAGATTTAGCGGAAATTACCGGCTTGCCGGGCGTTTCTCTACAGCCCGCCGCCGGAGCGCACGGCGAGATGACCGGTGTGATGCTGATTCGCGCATTTCTCGACCGACGCGACGGCGAAAAATCGAAAGAGCGGCGCGTGATGCTGATTCCCGATTCGGCGCACGGAACGAATCCCGCATCGGCGCATCTCGCGGGTTTTACCGTCAAAACGATTCGCTCGACCAGCGAGGGTTTAACCGATATGGAGCATCTCAAAACGCTGTGCGATGAGGGCGGAATTGCCGGATTGATGCTCACGAATCCGAACACGGTCGGTCTTTTCGAGACGAATATCCAGCAAATCTGCGACGAAATTCACCGGGCGGGCGGTTTGGTTTATATGGACGGCGCAAATATGAACGCGCTGGTCGGCGTGGCGCGTCCGGGCGATTTCGGCGTTGACGTGATTCATCTTAATTTGCACAAAACATTTTCCACGCCGCACGGCGGCGGCGGACCGGGCTGCGGACCGTGTTGCTGCACTGCTGAACTCGAACCGTTTTTGCCCGTGCCGAGAGTTACTAAAGACGGTGAAAATTACCGTTTAGATTTCAACCGCCCCGAATCAATCGGGCGCGTCAAAGCCTTTTTCGGCAATTTCGGGATGATGATTCGCGCTCTCGCTTATATTCAAACGCACGGCGCGAGCGGATTGCGCGAAGCGACCGAAGCGGCGGTTTTGAACGCGCGTTACGTCGGCGAAAGTCTTAAAGAAGAATTCGATAAACCGTTTGATTCCGATTCGATGCACGAAGTCATTTTTTCGCACAAAAAACAATCGCGCAAAGGCGTTCACACACTCGATATTGCCAAACGCCTGATTGATTACGGCTTTCACCCGATGACGATTTATTTTCCTTTGATTGTGGAAGGAGCAATGCTGATTGAGCCGACTGAATCCGTCGGCAGACAAGATCTCGACGCATTCGTTGACGCGATGAAATCAATCGCCCGGGAAGCGATTGATAATCCCGAACTCGTTATCGGCGCGCCGCATTCAACGCGCATCGGCAGACTCGACGAAGCAACCGCCGCGAGAAAACCAGTGCTGCGTTGGAGACCCGATATGGAAATTTTGTCAAAATCGGCGTAAGATTACTTATGGAAAAGATAATCAACCTACATATTGAAAAACTTCCCGAAGGTTTCTATCTGGCGACTTCGGATTCGATTCAAGGCTTAATCGCACAAGGTCGAACCGTATCCGAAACTTTAGAAATTGCCCGCGATGTCGCTAAAAAGTTGATTGAGGCACAAGAGGAAGAAATCAAAAATCTTCCTTCTTTGTCCGATAGCTTTAATTACCCGCTCGTCATCGGAGTTTGAAATGGGCAGACTTTCGGGCTTTCGCTACTGCTTCCCGTTCCGACAAATCTTCAAACCGAGAGAGATTTTGATTTCTCTCGGTTTTTTATTATCTTAATTTAGCTATGACCGAACAAATATTTTCCACCGCACATTTAACCGTCAAACGATTAGTAGAAGATTTTCAAGTGAGAGAACAGGATTATCTTTCCTCTTCATATCCTGAAATTCGGGTGCGGCAGGACTTCATTGATAAGTTTTGGATTGCACTCGGTTGGGATGTGAATCACGAGCGCGAAAAAAATCCTTATGAGCAGGAAGTGAAAATCGAATTAAATGTCAAGGTAGATGAAAAAGGTAATCGCCGAACAAAGAAAGCTGATTACGCATTTTTCGCCGCGCCGAATTTCCGCGACGTGAAATTTTACGTCGAAGCGAAAAAGCCTTCGCGCAATTTGGATAACGCCGACGATTATTTCCAGACGATTCGTTACGGTTGGTCGAGCAAAACGCCCCTTGCCGTTCTGACTGATTTTGAGCAGTTTCGCGTGATTGACTGCCGCTACAAACCGAACATCAATACCGCGCAAGACTTTGCGCTTGAAGATATAAAATTCAACTACCTCGATTACGCTGACGAAGAAAAGTTTCGCAGGGTTTATCATCTTTTCTCGCGTGATTCGGTCATCAGTGGTTCGCTCGAAGATTTCGCCAAAAATCTGCCGAAACGCGGCAAAGGCAGGCAAAAAGCGGTCGGCGCGATTCAGAAATCGGTTGACGAATCTTTTCTTGACGATTTGGACGCTTACCGCGACGAGCTTGCCCGCGCCTTCAAAAATAAAAACGCGGAACTCAATGGTGAAGATTTGACCGAAGCCGTTACGCGCACGCTCGACCGCCTTGTGTTTATGCGCTTTCTCGAAGACAAACTGATTGAGCCGGACACGATGATTGATAAATTCGATTCTTGGGCGGATTTTGTCCGCACGTCTTCGCGGCTCAACAGTTTTTACAACGGTATAGTTTTCAAGCCGCATTTTATTGACTCAAAAGATTTCAACGCGGACGAGAAAGTTTTCACAGACATTTGCGGCGAGCTTTCGCCGCAAGATTCGCCGTATAACTTCAACTATATTCCCGTTCACATTCTCGGCAGTATTTACGAACGCTTTCTCGGCAAAGTCATCGTCGCCACCGACAAACGCGCGACCGTTCAGGAAAAGCCCGAAGTTCGCAAAGCGGGCGGCGTTTATTACACACCCGAATACATCGTGCGCTATATCGTCGAAAACACCATCGGCAAGTTAATCGAAAACAAAACGCCCGACGAAATAAAAGAAATGCGTTTCGCCGACATCGCCTGCGGTTCTGGTTCGTTTTTGTTGGGCGTTTACGATTATCTGCTTCGTTATCACATGGATTATTACAATTCGTCAGGCAGAAGAGAGATTGCGCGAAAAGCGGGCTGTATCGAAAATAAAGACGGCAGTTTCACTTTATCAATCGCGCAGCGGCGCGAGATTTTGCGAAATAATATTTACGGTGTGGATGTTGACGCGCAGGCGACCGAAGTCGCGCAATTATCGCTCGCCCTGAAACTGCTCGAAGACGCGACGACTGCGACTGCCCGCGCTTTTCAGCCGAAACTCGGTGAAAAGATTCTGCCCAATATGAAAGACAACATCGTGTGCGGCAATTCGCTGGTTGATTGGAACATTCTCGACGGACAGCTTTTTGAACGCAGCGAAGAACGCAAACTCAATCCGATGAGTTACGAAGACAAGTTTCCCGAAGTAATGAAACGCGGCGGCTTTGACGCGATTGTCGGCAATCCGCCTTACGATGTTTTAGAAAAGGAAAGAGGAAATGAATTTTCACCCCACGCGGCTATTAGCGATTACGTCAAAACGAAGTCTGAATATGAAATGGCACTTGGCGGAAAACTTAATCTTTACCGTTTCTTTGTTGTTAAAGGTATTACAATTCTAAAGCTTAACGGGTTTGTAGGAATGATTGTTCCATTATCACTTATCGGAGACATCAGTTGCTCAAAAACAAGACAGTTGCTTTTAACTTCAACTGAGGAATTGAAACTTGATTGCTTCCCGCAAAAAGATAATTCAAAGAAACGAATCTTTTTAGAGGCGAAACTTTCGACTGTAATTTTTACCGGAAGTAAAACAGAAAAATCCGACACAAAAGTAAAAATAAGAGTGTTTCCTGCAAATAGTTTTGAAGATATTCACCGCATTTGCGAGTTTAGCAATGAAGAAGTGCTTTTAGTTTCTCCAAACAATTTCACAATTCCTCAAGTTGATAATCCAAATTGGAAGATATGCGTAAAAGTTCATTCAACAAATAATGTGCAGCATTTATTTGATGTTGAAGAAATTAAAACGAATCGTGGTGAAATAAACCAAACGATTTACAGACAATTTATAACAGATGATTCAACCAAATCACGACTTTTGAAAGGCGTGGAAGTCGGACGTTATGTAATTCGTGAAAAGTTGTCGCAAGGACAACGAGAATGGTTTGACGAGGAAGAATTTTTCAAAAGTAAATCGCCAAAGAACATCATTTCAAAAATTAGAATTGCAACACAAAGAATTACAGGTGTAGATGAAAAAATAAGAATTGTTGCAATGACGATCAATCCGAAAACATATTTTGCTGACTCTACAAACTCAATCGTTATTTCCGCTGATTCTGATTACAAATACGAATACTTATTAGGCTTATTGAATTCAAAACTATTTCAATGGCGTTTCAAAATTACAAGCACAAATAACAATGTCGGAACAAACGAACTCGACTCGTTACCATTTCGCACAATCAATTTCGCCGATAAAACCGAAAAAGTGGCGCACGATAAAATGGTTGCGCTGGTCGAACAGATGCTCGAAGCGAAAAAACATCTGCAAACGGCGCGAACGGACAAAGACAAAACTTATTATCAAGACCGCTGCAATGCGTTGGATAGACAGATTGATAAGTCGGTTTACGAGCTTTACGGTTTGACCGGCGACGAAATAAAAATTGTCGAGGGCGTGGTATAATCGGCAGGCGAGGTGAAATATGCAAAATACTTTAACTATCGAATATACGGATGATTTGCTTTTTACGCTGGGTGTTTCAGACAAAGAATTTTCCGTCGAAGCGAAATTTCTGCTTGCCGCTAAACTTTATGAAATCGGCAAGATTTCTTCGGGGCAAGCCGCAAAATTGGCAGGAAAAAGCCGCGTTGAATTTTTGTTTTCCCTTTCGCGTATCGGCGTAGCAATGAGCAACCTGCGCGAAGAAGATTTACGGGACGAATTAAACTTTGCACTGAATGACTGAGCGCATCGTTACAAATACAAGTCCGCTTCTTGCTTTAACAAAAATGCAGATTCTCGATGCAATCGGCAAATTGACATTTGAGTTCGTCTGCCCTGCAGAAGTAGAAACAGAGATTTTGCTCGGTGCGAATCAAGGCTATGAAGTAAAAATTCCTGATTGGTTAAATGTTCTACGTTTGAGTTCCGCTGTTTCACCGCTTTCGGCAACTTCGCTTGATGTTGGTGAAGCGGCGGTTATCCAACTCGCTCTGGAATAAAATATCAAGCTGGTTTGCATTGACGAAACCAAAGGCAGGCGAGCGGCTTTGGCGGTTGGCTTAAAAGTCGTTGGCTCGCTCGGACTGCTTGGCAAAGCCAAAACTCTCGGTCTCATCGCCGATGCAAAACCGTTTATCGAAAAAGCCAAACTCGCGGGAATTTACTATGACGAGAATTTGATCAAAAACTTCTTGAAATCACTTGGTGAGTATTAGGTAGTATAACTAATTGAAAGGTGTTGAGATAAACTTTTGACGACGGCGGGAAAATTAGTTGTCCCAAGATTCACGCTCCGTTTTCAGATGTCGGTCAACCTCTTCGGCTGAATCGAAAACTCTTTCATTTTTCAGTTTATCTAGAAGTTCTAAAGCGGAAGTTTGTTCTACCGTGCTGTTTTCTATCGCTCAAATTTTGCAGAATTAGCGTCGCAAGGCGAAGTTTCTCGCTACTCGGAAGTCTGACAATCGTTTGCTGATAAATATTTTCCGCATTTTGCATAACGAGCTATCTTAACATTTTCAGATAAATCTGAAAATAGCCGCACTAACTTGCGTGAAATTGACGAAGAAGCAACTGCAAGCAGCGCGAAACGACAGAGAAAAAATTATTATCAAGACAGGTGCAATGCAATAGACCGTCAGATTGATAAATTGGTTTATCAGCTTTATGCGTAAATTCCATTCGCTCAATATTTAAATGCCAACACCAATCCGGTAACCACCAGAATCGCGGCAATACCCGTCATGGAATAAGACAAAACCCTATTATGCGGACGAACGATTATTCCCAACCCGATAAAAATCATTCCTAACGGCGATAAAATGTCGCGCAGATTGCCTTGTCCGTTTGACCATTCGTAGACGCGCCACAAAATTACCGCGGAAAAAACAGTAATGAGAATTATCCAAACGATACGCATCGTGTTATTAATCTTCGCCGCTTTTGAATTTTCGTCTAAATTGTTTGATGTATTGTTCATTTTTAACTTCAATTCTCCCTCTGAAATTTTAGACGGTGATTTTCCATCAAATATTTATCTTTTGCCGTTTCGCTTAATTCTAACTTACTAAGTTCCCGCATCGCACGTTCAAAACGGCTGTATAGAAATTGTCTTGGAAAAACTTTTATCTGGTTGGAAACATTATATAAAAAATCTACCGAAATCAGCTTAAATTTTTCGTAAAATTTGTTTAGAATTAAAAGCCGTGAGAGAAGTTTCGCGGCTTTTCAGATTTTTCATATATGGAAGAACTACGCAATACAACATCCCAAGCCAAATTAAAAGAACAAATCTTTTCCGACGCAACGCCGCGCACGACAGTTTCGTTTTACCGCTATCACGCGATTGAAAATCCGCACGAATTCCGAGATGAACTGTTTGTAAATCTCAACGAATTAAATGTCTTGGGCAGAGTTTATATTGCCCGCGAAGGAATCAACGCGCAAATCAGCGTTCCGACCGAAAACTTTGAACGGTTCAAAAATTATCTTTATTCGTATGCGTTTCTCGACGGAATCCGTTTGAATGTCGCAGTTGAAGACGACGGCAAATCGTTTTGGGTTTTAAATGTTAAAGTCCGAAAAAAGATTGTCGCCGACGGCATTGAAGATGAAAGTTTCACAATGGAGCGCAAAGGTGAATATGTGTGTGCGAAAGAATTTAACGAACTAACGGAAAATCCAGAAACAATCGTCGTTGATATGCGGAATTATTACGAGTATGAGGTCGGGCATTTTGAAACCGCGCTCGAAGTTCCGTCGGACACTTTCCGCGAGCAGTTGCCGATGGCGGTCGAAATGCTTCAAGACAAAAAAGACAAACCCGTAATTATGTATTGCACGGGCGGAATCCGCTGCGAAAAAGCGAGCGCGTATTTAATGCACAACGGTTTTACAAAGGTTTTTCATCTCGAAGGCGGAATTATCGAGTATGCTCGTCAGGTCAAAGAGAAAAATTTGGAAAATAAATTTAGAGGCAAGAATTTTGTCTTTGACAGTCGGCTCGGCGAACAAATCTCGGACGATGTAATCAGCAATTGCCATCAATGTGGCGAAAAATGCGATACGCACCGAAACTGCGAAAACCGGGCGTGTCATCTGTTGTTTATCCAGTGCGAAAATTGCCATCACAAATTTCAAGGTTGCTGCGGCGAAAATTGCCAGCGAATTTTTAATCTGCCAGCCAAAGAGCAGAAAGAATTGCGGCGCGGTCAACATGAGGAGAAGGAAACTTTTAATAACAGCCAAAAACTCTTCCGCGCGAGATTTTTTGATGTTCGCAATAAATGAATTTTAGAACGAAGAAAGCAGTCTGCGAGCTATCTGTTTTCTACTTGGCAATCTTTTGGTTAAAAAACCGTTTCACAGTCAAAGAGGCGAAATTCATCATAGATATAACGCAAAGAAATTGTGCTTGTTTATCGTTGTCAAAATCTATTGTTTGTGTGCATATATGATAAGATTTGTTTGGTAATTATCTTTTCTAAATTTATTTTTGAGCAATAATGGCAGTCGGTATAATCATTCACGTTTCGGTCGGGGCGGAAAAGCGCACGGAGATATTTTCCGAAGAAAATATCCGTCTCGGCGCGAGCGAATCCGCCGATTTGCAGATTCACACTGATAAAATTCCTGCCGAAAGCGTGTGGCTCGAACTCGGATTTGCCGAAGACGTTTACCGCGTCGTCAACTTTCAAGAATCGTTGAATTTAACCTTCAACGACAAACCGATTCGCCGATATATGGCTGTCAAAGACGGCGATTCAGTTAAGATTCCAAACACCGATATCTCATTTTCGTTTTTTTCACTCGCCTCAGAATCTTCTCTGATTACGACCAACCGCGAGCCGCACATCGCGCAATTTATCGAATCAGCCGCGCTCGAAGCCGCCGTTTCTCCGAAGCGCGATGACGCTAAAGCCTTCTTACGCGAATTCGTCCGCGAGCTGTCGCGTGAGATTTCTTGGCTGACAAAATTGATTGTTTTAGCAATCGTCGTCAGTTCGTTGAGCGGACTTTTTTATCTTGGTCTTTCCTATAATAAAGAACTGCAAAAAACCCGTGAGTTAGCCGAACGGCAAGCGGAAATCGTCCGCAAGCTCGAAGAGCAGCTCGGTCAGAACAACGAGCAGATTGGACAACTCGACAAATCGAATAAAGATATGATGAAGACCGTGTCCTTAGCACCGAATCTGCGCGTCGAGTACGGCAACGGCGTGTGTCTGATTATCGGCGTGTATGATTTAATTGATAAAAAGACCGGCAAACAGCTTCGTTATCCCGACCCGCAAGCCTTTCAGCCAAGCCCGTATGAACCTTCCGAATCGGGAGGCGAAGAAGGTATGAATCCGCCGGTAGCGCAGGTGGGTTTAACAACCGAAGGCAACGGGAGCGCGGTTGAATATGATTTTATCGGCACCGGCTTTCACGTCGGAGGCGGTTATATCGTTACCAATCGCCACGTTGTTCAGCCGTGGCAAGAAGACGATCTGGTCAAGCAAATGATGAGGGACTCAAACGGTCGGGCGCGGATTAAGCGACTGGTAATTTATTTTCCGAATTTTCCGCAACCGTTTCCGCTCAAAATTCGGCAGTTAGGTTCGCGTGAAGATTTGGCGATTGGCTTGATTGACCCCGAACTCGTTTCGCCGGATATTCCCGTTTTGCCGCTTGAAACTGATTCGGACGCGGCTTCGGTCGGCAAAACCGTCGTCACGATGGGTTACCCGAATGGACCTGATAGACTTTTAGCGATGGTTGACGACAACGAAGCGAAATCTATCAATTCGCGTTTTGGCGGCTCGCGCCAAGCGTTGATAAATTTTCTCGCTCAATCGAGAAAAATCGTTCCGCTAACGACGCAGGGCGCAATTACCGATTTAGACAAGCGCCGAATAGTCCACGACGCGAAAACGGCGGAAGGCGGTTCCGGTGCGCCGTTGTTCGGTCAGAGCGGCAAAGTTATCGGTGTCAACTTCGGCGTTTTTACCGAAAGTAATGCGGCAAATATGGCTGTGCCGATTAATTTTGCGATTGACTTACTGAGAAAAGCCGGCTGGAAATCAGCCGAAGAAATCAAAAATGAAACGGTCGGTCAAAATCAAACCGCCAGCGCGAATACCAATTCAGCCGCGCAGCCAAAAGCGCAATAACGCCAATTACGAATTTCAAATTACGAATTACGAATTTTTCAATTATTGCTTCAATTCGTAATTCGTAATTTGAAATTCGTAATTTAAAGATTTATGAACAATCTCGTTTTCTCCAATATGCTTCATCGCCCGGTGCGGACGGTCGTCAGCATTTTGGGTATTGCGGTCGGCGTTCTTTTAATTGTTTTTACTATTGGTTTAGCCAATGGCTCGATGCGCGAACGCGCCAGCCGCGAAGCGAATGTCGGCGCGGAGATTATGTTTCGCGCTTCGGGGACGCTCGGCATCAGCGGCTCGGAATCATTCCGTTTGCCGATTTCGCTGGCAAAGGATTTAGAGAAAATCGAAGGCGTTAAAACGGTCGTTCCGGTTGGTCAAAACTCGGTTTCGGCAAGCGACAGCAATTCGGGAAATCGTCTAATTGACGGTATAAATTTTGAACAATACGCCAATGTTGCCGGACTTAAAATTATCGAAGGGGAAAAACTTCCCGCCGACGGCGATGTGGCGATTATTGATACGGGCTGGCAAAAACAGAAAAAAATAAAGCTCGGCGAGACGATTAAACTTTATGAACGCGATTTTAAGATTGTCGGAACTTACGAGCCGGCTGCCGGTGCGCGAATAAAAATCCCGCTTGCCGCAATGCAGAAACAACTCGGCGGCGAAGACAAAGCGTCGGCATTTTTAATCAAAGTCAAAGACGGTTTCGCGCCGGAACAAGTCGCCGAACAGCTTCACAAAACATTTTCCGACAATCAAATTCTACTCACCAAAGATTTAGAAGAACTTTATATGCAGGGCATTCCCGCGCTCAATGTTTTTCTGAACGTAATTATTGGCGTGGCGGCGGTCATCAGCGCACTGGTGATTTTATTAACAATGTACACGACCGTCACTGAGCGCACCAGACAAATCGGTATTATGAAATCTCTGGGAATGTCGAATGCTTCGATTGCGTGGATTATCGCGCAGGAAGCACTTCTGATAAGTTTTATCGGGATTGTCAGCGGAATTATTTTGACGATAGTTCTGCGATTTATATTAAGGCGAGTTACGACTTTGGAAGTTGAAATCAGTCCCTTTGTTGTCGCAGTAACACTCATCGCCGGGTTAATCGGCGGTGCAATCGGCGCGCTTTATCCCGCGCTTCGGGCGGCGCGGCTCGATGCGGTTGAGGCTTTGAGTTACGAATAATTCGATTTTAATTGTTCGTCGCTGACGGTTGATTTCGTTTATTAATCATCGTCTGTTCCGCCATTAACATTTTTTCTCCCGCATCGCCGTCAGTTGCGTGTTTTTCCGATTCATCTTGTCTAGGCAGGAAAAACGCAATCAATAAAGCAAGCCCTGAAAGAATCGCTCCAACCCAAAAAACGCGGTGAATCGAAGCTGCCATAGCTTCCTGCAAAATATCTAAAGTTTCAACGGGCAAATTTGCTTTTGCCTGCGGGTCAATCAACGCATTCGGATTTGAAGCGAATTCAGCGGCTTGTTCGACGGTTAAAAATGCGTTTCCGCTTTGCGCTGCGTGGTTTAATTGAGCGGCTAAACCGGCGGTTAGAAACGCGCCCATAATTGCTACGCCGAATGCGCCGCCGATGGCTCTGGAAAATTGATTAAGCGACGTGGCGATGCCGAGCTGCGTGCGTTCAACCGCTTGCTGAACGGCAATTAAAAGCGTCAACATCGTGAGTCCGAGTCCGGCTCCGATTAACACTAAATCAAGATAAAGCCAAAAGCGTGCAGTTTCTCTTTGGAAGAGCGCGAGAAAAATAAACCCGGCGGTCAATATAACAAATCCGACTATACTGATTGAGCGATAACCGACTTTTAAAAGCAATCTTCCGCCTACAACGGACATTAAAACCCAACTCAGCATCAGAGGTGTCAAAAGCGAGCCGGCTTCGGTGGCAGTCGAACCCAACGCGCCTTGTGCAAAAAGCGGAATGAACGAAATTGCGCCGAACATCGCCACGCCCGCTAAAAACCCTGCGGTGACGGAAACAGAAACTGTTCTATTTTTGAAAAGTTTGAAAGGAATTAGTGGGTCAGCTGCTTTCTTCTCGACTAAAACGAACACCAGCAAAAGGATAAAGGCAGCCGCGAAAATCAAAACGTTGTCGGGCGAAAAAAGTGTTGTCAGAGAAGTGCCGCCTTCGACCGTCGCCAACATTAAAAGGCTAATGGCAATCATCAAAAGTCCCGCGCCCGCATAATCAATTGACGGTTTTTCGTGATATTTCGGCTCTTTTAAGGCAAAACCGATTATTAATGCGGCAGCGATTCCGACCGGTATATTTATAAAAAACACCCAACGCCATGAAATTTGGTCGGTGATAAAACCGCCCACAATCGGACCGACGACGCTTGAAAGTCCCCAAACTCCGCTGAAATATGCCTGCATTTTGGCGCGTTCCTGCAAAGTAAAAATATCGCCGATAATCGTCATTCCAAGCGGAACGAGAGCGCCGGCGCCGAGACCTTGAACGGCACGAAAAATTATCAACTGCGTCATCGAGCCGGACATTCCCGAAAGCATCGTGCCGATTAGAAAAATTATAATTCCGATTTGATATAAAAGCCTTCGTCCGTATAAATCGGAAAGTTTCCCCCAAACCGGAACGGTTACGGTCGAGGTTACGAGATAAGCGGAAAACACCCAACTGTAATGGTTTAATCCGCCGAGCGAAGCAATCACGGTCGGCATTGCCGTGCCGACGACGGTCGCCTCAAGCGCGGCAATAAACATTCCCGTCATCACGCCAGCCGTTACCGCCCAACGACGACGCGAGGACATTTCAAGTCGCGGTTTTTCCTTTTCAACAATTTGTTTTTCAAATTTTCCTTCCACGCGTGTCCGCTCTCCCGTTATTTCCAATACTTTCTAATTTTTAATTTTTCGACTGCCAAGTTCTAATGAAAACAATTCATTTTCCAAAACTAGCTTTATCTTTTTCCGCAAGCTCTCCGATTTTCGCCATCAAAAAATCGGCGATTTCTTTGTGTGTTCGCAGGCTGTCGCGCTTATCATAAAATTCCGATAAATCAATCGGTTCGCCGAGGTAAATGCGAATCGGCTCGCCGCCGCGCCAGTTTCCTAGAATCTGTTTCGGCAAATCATTCCCTAAGCCGGCGATAAAAACGGGAACGACTTGCGGGCGCGAAGCCATAATGATTTTTCCGACTCCGGTTTGCGCGGGCAGAAAATTGTAAGCGTCGTTGGATAAATTACGTTTTCCTTCCGGGTGAAAACCGATGACGTGCGCTTCGCCGCGCGAGCAGATGTCAGTCAATTTCCGCATCGAAAACTTATCGAATTCGCGTTTTTTGACCGCTCTATCTTCACGAAAAAACGGCGGAAACATTGAAAACCAGCCCATTATGAAATTAACGAACCAACCTACCGGTGAATCGTAAAAAAACTTGGCGCGGACGGGAAAGTATAATTTCATAGGGCGCGTCGTGCGGCGAAAAAGAACCGATGACACCGTATACATATCGAAAAATGAACGGTGATTGGCGACGAGCAGAAGCGGTTTGCCGGCATCGGTTTTCTCGAAATTCTCCAAGCCGAAAACATTCATCAAATTATAAGTCGCCAAATAAATCCAAAGCGAACCGATATGTCTTTGGCAGAAAGTCCAGAAGCGTTTCCACGCGCCTCGATTCATCCGAGCGACTAATTTGTATCCTATTTTTTCGTTGAAATTTAGTACGGCGACTTCTTCGACGGTTGGCACAAGCGCGGTTTCACAATCTTTTCGGTTTAAATTTTGAAGCTGCTTCGTTTCAAGCATACAATCGCTTATTGATTTTTCGGAAAAAAGTTTTGAGTTCCTGCTTTAGCAGGCTCTTAATAACAAAAGCCGTCTAAAGACGGAACTCAAAACTCATATTATGTTTTCCGTTAAACTTCCCTTTTATCCAATTCTTTCTCGAATTCTTTTCTAAATTCGTCTTCCATTTTTGCCGATTCCAGAGCAAGCGGCAGTTCGGCAGTCCGCGCCGAGAGTTTTTTCAACGCAAGTTCCGTGTCGGCGACGCTTCCGCCGCGACGCGATGCGGCTTCAATCATTTGCAGACGGGTTTCGGCTTCGACGCGCATTTCTTCGGCATCCGATTTTATTTTCGAGAGTTTTTCGCGGTCGGTTTTTAGCTCTTCCTGTAAATTCGCCGAGTTTTCCGATTTGAGATATTTCAATTTATTCCGCCGCCGCTCGACGAGCAGAATTTCGTGTTTGCTCGACTTTAAAATTCGCGTCGCCGTCAGACGCGCTGCCAAAGTATCGCGGAAAGCGTCCGCCAGAAGTAAATCCTTCGCTTCGATTTCTTTAAGCGATTTTTTTTCAGTGGTTGTAAGTTCGTGTTGAAACCATTCGACTTCGTTTGCCTTTATGCCGTCAACCGCAAGCCGTTCCCGCACATCTGCCAGCCAACGCGAACGATAATAAAAAATTCCGCCCGTAAAAATTAAACCGAGCAGAAGTCCGCCGACGAGTGAAATCAAACTAAAGAAAAGAAAAGTAAAAGCAGTCGGCGTTGCGCTGGAGAACAAAAATAGAATAAAAAACACCAGCGCAGGCACAATCGCAAGGAGCGCAGGCACCAGCCACGCGCCGTATTTTAACGCTTTGTTTTTTGCCAAATCCTTGCGCGTAATTTCGTATCTCGGTTGTAATTCGTTCATTATTTACGGTTTTACATTACAAACTCTACAAACTTTATTCAAATTTGCCGCATCATAAAATTTCAGTTCCAATAAAAAATTGTAATATCAAATGCGAAACAAGATTTTAGCGCAGATTTGCAAAAGGTGTGTATGTTGAAACAAAATTCCGCAAAATTGTTCGTTCTCTTACTTTTCACCACGTTTTTCTCGGGCGTCGGTTTATCTCAGAAAAAGCCTCCAAAAAAACAGGATGACCGAGTTCGCACGATGACGATTCCAATTTCGATTTTTACAAAAAAAGAGCTAAAGGAAAATCAAACGGGAGAACTCGTCCAAGCCGGCGATTTGCAGGTCAAAGAAGACGGCGACAATCAAGTCATTTTATCAATCCGCAGTGTCAGCAACACGCCGCTGGCTTTAGCCGTTTTGATTCAAGACGATTTAACTTCCGAGGCTAATCTTAAGCTCGGCGAATTGCGAGATTTTATACGCCAACTGCCGCAAGGCTCGCGCGTGATGGTGGCTTACCTGCGAAGCGGAACGATTCAAGTTCGCCAAAAATTTACTGATGATTTGGAAAAAGCGGCGAAATCTCTGCGGATTGTGACGGGAAGTTCGGCGACTGCGCCGAGCAGTCCTTTCCAACAGGTTGAAGAAGCGCTCAAGCGATTTGATGCTTTGCCGACCGGCAGACGCGCGATTTTGCTTGTGTCTGACGGTTTGGACGTTTCGCGCGGTCTCGAAAGTTCAACTCCGACACAAAGCCTTGACCTTGACCGCGCCGTTCTTCGGGCGCAGAGAAAAAGTGTGGCGGTTTATTCGTTTTATTCGCCGGCAAGTTTGACGGGCAATGGAAATTCGCTGCTCGTTTTGAACGGACAAGGTTCGCTCGAAAGGCTTTCGGATGAAACTGGCGGACGCGCATTTTTTCAAGGCACAATTGCGCCGATTTCCTTTGAACCGTTTTTTGAAGACTTAAACAGAGCTTTAAATCGACAATTTGCACTGACCTATCTTTCGACTCATTTGAGAAAAGACTATTACAAAATTCAAGTTACCAGTACCAATCCGGATGTCAAAATCGAACATCCGCGCGGATATTATTATCGTTAATTTAGCGTAACAATAAATTCGTTTGGGCTGGCGCGGCGAGATTTGGCGCGTTTGGCGGTTTCGAGTAAGTCACGAACGGTTAAAATCAATTCGTCAACTGTTTCAGCCGTAAAAGAGGCTTCTCCGTTTTCAGGGCAAACCCAAGCATAAATGTTTGGAACACGGACCGTAATTCCATCTTCATCATATTCGAAAGTCGTCAATTGCCATTGCTTCGGTTGGCTATGCTCGACACAAGTTGGAATTGAGTTTGATTTCATATTTTTTATCTGCGCCTTTTAAATGGCGGATTTTCCCACAAATATTCATCGGGTATATAAGCTGTAACGAATTCAATATATTCTTCAGAATACTCGCAAACGATATGTAAGTAAATTGCAATTTGTTCGGTCAAATAAGTTGTTCCACATATTAACAGGCGTTGTTCCTGCGGATAATTTTCAATTACTTTTCCTTTTTCGACAGCTTCGAGCATATTCTTGCGCTCAAAGCCTTCTTTTAAGGCGTGTTGGATTGCGTGAGTTTTGATAAGATATTTGCCTTGAGCGATACGATGCCTGAATTCTTCAATCTTCATTCTTTCTGCTTAATTAATTCTCAAATTGCAAGCCGGACAAACCCGAACATCTTCTTTGATAAGTAGTCCTAACCAAAAAAGCGGAAAAAATAGCACCATCAAAACGGCAAAAACAATCCAACCGACAGTCGAAATCTTTCTCACCGTGGTCGGAAACGCTTGACTCGCGCAGCGCGGACAGCGATAACCGTAAGCCATATTTTGCGGCGGCTGAAAGGCGAGCGGCTGCGGACGCGCGGTTTGATTGGTCAGATAAGGATTGGCAAGCGGTTGGACTCGATTAATTTGCTCGGTTTTCTGCGACTTTTTATCAGCAACCAGAAACTCGTCGGTTTTCCAAGAATACGGATGCGGCGGCGAATACTCGTAATTTTCTCCGTTGGAAAATTGACTCTGTAAAAATTTCGTTCCGCAAAACCTACAAAAATTACTTGTTTCCGTATTAACTTGTCCGCAATTTGTGCATTGAATCATATTTGCCTCGCCAATAAGAAAAGAGAATCTTTTCGAGATGACTTTACGAATCATATCAAAAAAAGTTCTCTTTCTGATGTTTTCAGAGAAGAATTATCTGGTTTCTTTTCTCATTAAACGAGAAAGCCAAGCTGTGCAGCTTTCTTGCGATTTTTGGGTGTAGAGAAAAAACGGCACTTGGATTGACGAATAAAAAATCACCCAGCCGGCAAATGCCAGCCAAGAATCGTTTGGAGTAACTTTTAGCATTAAAGCAGAAGCAATTAATGCGCCAGCGAAAATAAAAGCTATGGCTACTATGTTTTGACTTGTTTTATTCATTTTGCATCTCTCTTTAAAACGCTTGATTTCCCGAATCTTATTACGTAGAAAACTTTATCAGGTTTCATTCACACAATTTTACACGCAAATTCATTTTCGATTTTATCAAAAACTATTTTACTCAAATTTTATTCGTTCACCTGTATTAACAGCTTTGTAACACGCCTCGACGAGTTCGACCGATTTGTAGCCGTCAATTGCCGTAACGGGCGGTTCGGTTTCGTTTAAAATTGCGTCAATGAACGCTTCGTTTTCTTGCGCGTAACCCCAGCGTTCTTCTTTCGACAAAAGATGCCACGAAAAAAATTGGAAATTCGGATCAGTGCCGCGACTGTCGGTTAAATTTTCCATTTCCTGCGTCATAATTGTGCGATGTTCGCAAAACACCTCGACGCGCTCGAACGGAAAAATCCAACTCGCATCTGCCGCCGAACAAAACGTTGCGTGTAAGCCGCTTTTGAATTTTAGAAGAACGGAAAAATTGTCCGTTTCGGGGTAAGTTTGGCTCGAACCGAAAGCAATCAATTCTTCGACTTCGCCGAACTGAAAACGAATCATATCGAACAGATGAATCGTCGTTTCGTAGAGAAATCCGCCGGTAATTTCCGCCTTGCCCGTCCATTCCGGGTTTTGAAGTTCGCCGCGATTCATCTTGATATGCGCCGAATGAACTTTGTCTTCTGCGATGAGTTCCTTGAGTTTGACATAGACGGGCGCGAACCGGCGATTGTGTCCGACTTGGAAAACTCGCGCGTTTTTCGACGCTTCGAGAACGGCTTGGGCTTCCATCAAATTCGTCGCCATCGGTTTTTCAGAAAAGACGGCTTTGCCGACACTCGCGGCGGCGATTGTCAAAGCCGTGTGTCTCGAATTCGGCGTGGTAACGACAATTGCGTCACACGATTCGATAACCTGTTCGCCGTTTTCCGCAACTTTTGCTCCCGTCATCCGCGCGACTCGCTCCATTCTTTCAAGTTTGATGTCATAAACGGCGTGAACTTCCGTTCGCTCGTTTCGGGCGTAAAGCTGCGCGTGTGTGCCGCCCATATAGCCGGTGCCGATGATGCCGATTTTAATTTTTTTCATTATTCAAATACATTTACAGGGATAAAGGGGATAGGCAGGGATAAAACGAATAAAAATTATCTTTTATATCCCTGCTCATCCCTTTATCCCTGTAAATTATTGTTCTTAAGCATTTGCCTCTCGTTGATTCAAACCCAAAACTTTTTCCGTCGCCGCTTTCGCTCGCTTCGCCACTTCAAACGGATTTTCGTTCCAGTATTCGGGACGGAAAATCTCAATCGAAACCATTCGGTCGTAACCGATTCGGTCGAATCTTTCCTTGATTTCTTTAATCGGCAAAATTCCCATCCCTGGATAAAGCCGATGCGCGTCGGTCAAATTTTCCTTTGGCAGATTTTCCGCGTCGTTGATGTGAAAGATAAAAAGTTTTTCGGGGTCGAGTGTTTCAATCGCTTCAAACGTCGAATTTCCCGCGTAGAAATGAAATGTATCAATAACCAAACCGACATTTTTACGATTCACCTTTTCGACAATTTCCTTGCAAAAGTCGAGCGTCTGCACCGAGCAATCAGTTTGTCCTAAAAACTCAAACGCCAGCCCGACATTATATTTTTCAGCAATGTCGGCGAGTTCGTTCAGGACTTTCACTGATTCCTGCATTATCGTTTCTTTGTCCGCATTTTCGGGAAGTTTGCCCGGCACGACCACGACATACGGACAATTAATTTCTCCCGCGATTGAACAAAATTCTTCGCATTCGGCTTTGATTTTCTGGTAATCTTCTGCGGTTCGGAAAGTAATGTGTTCTATAGAATTGATTGAATATGGCTGTAAATTATTTGCTTCTAAAAGCGTTTTCAAATCGGCGACCGTGTTGGTTTTCAAAAACTCGCGCATTTTCGCCGCCCAAATTTCAATCAGTTCAAATCCGGCTGCGCTCGCCGCTTTGATGTCAGTCGTTAAGTCAGCGTGCATTGTCGTCGCGCCGTTCAAAGCTATTTTCATTTTTTGCTCCTGATTTTATAAAGAAAAGAAATAGAACGCTCGAATTGACACGGGCAAGAAACAATGCCATTAGCGACAAGTTCCCGTGATGAAAGTACGTGAATCCGCCTCGTGTCCAATGAATTATTCGGCGGCGTGCAACAGAAACCAGCAGTGCTTTCCGCCAGTAGTTTTTACTGCTTGCGGGGAACACTTTTCACCGCTACGAAAATAAGTGCCGGAATGCCTAAGCCAAGCGCAATTTTCGCCACATCAACTTCTCCGTTTTGATTATACAAGTACGCTGCTCGCGCTAGGGAAAGAAGACCGGCGATAACTGCCAAAGCAATAGCTACCTTGCCCGCCATAATAATTGATTGTTCAGCCATACTTCACCCTCAAATTCTGTTTTATCAAATTCTAAATATTACTTAAACTTTCCACAATTTGATTTGTTGGAAGAGCCGCCGAGCACTTATTTGATTGGATTAGTTAAGATTAAATCCTAAGTTAACTTGTCAATCTTAACAAATCAGTTTTCTATTTCTATTTATCTGTTAACGGTTTGTTCTCAACAATTTCCTTCACTTTATCTCCGACTTTAAACATCAAATCGGCTTTCTTGCCGTCATAGCGACAGATCACGAGATTGGTTTGTTCTGGAAAACTCTCAAAAAAGATAGTATTTTTTAATTTATATCCTTCCAAGTTTTCCGCCGTCGTCGCTTCGAGATAAACCCGAATCGAATCAACATCAGATTCCTTACCGACCCATTTCAAATTTTTCTTTTCGCCCTTTTTATCGGTTAAAACAAAGTTATCGTTGAGATACTCAAGAATAAATTTATCAACATCCGGCGTTTTTTCGAGGTCAATGCGCTTGCCGCTTTTTCCTTCGAGAATCGGCACGAAATCGTGAGCGAAAAGTTGGATTGAGATTTCAAAAAGTTTCTGCTCACTATTGTAATCAATTCGCGTCAGGCTCGTGTGAAAGCGATGCGCCGAAGTGGAAGAAGGCAAAAGTAAAAAGGCAAAAGGCAAAAGTAAAAAGTAATAATATGGCAGACGTAGATTTTTCATAATATTTAAATGAAAGACTTTGCCGATTTCATTTTGTTTATAACCTTTAATCATTTTCTTCACTTTTACCTTTTGCCTTTTTACTTTTTACTTTCTACTTTCTAACGCTAGTTAGATTTAGAGCCGCTAAAGGTAAATTCACCCTGCGGTGCAGTAACTGTTCCGCTGATGTTGTTGCCGCTGATTTGTCCGATGAAAGTGAATCCGATTGCCGAAGACGTTTTCAATGTCAACAAGCCGTTTTGAAAAGTTCCACTGCGAATGGAGAAAGTTCCTTGCGGCGATTCTATCGTTCCCGTTATGACATTTCCCGTCTGGTTTAAATCAAATGCGAAAGGAAGTGTTTGTCCGCCGCTCGAAGCTATTAAAATGTCCCATCTGCCGTTCGAACCCGCGTTCTGATTTACCGTCGGCGGCGTTGGCGTGAGCGGCTGGGTCGGCGCGGGCTGAACGCTTCCGCTCTGCGCGGATTTGAAAGTTTGAAAGCGCGTCGGAACGGCGCGGCGCGGGAAAAAATTATTTATTAAATCTGTGTCCGCCGTTTCAAGATTTGGGTCGAGGACAATCGCTTTGACTTCTTTTTTGCTGACAATCAATTTTGAAACTTCAAAATTATTATAACGCCAGATTTCCGCCGGAATGCGAATGTCTTCATTTGTTCCATCTACATATTCGACTTTGAAAATTACGGGCATGACGAGTCCGCCGACGTTTTTTAAATCAACGACGTAAAAATAACTGCCGGAATTGATGGTAGATTTTTCCGCTTCGCTCAAACCCGAAAGGAATGTTTGATACTCTTCCCGTTCCTGGTCGGTAACTTTAAATTTGTCAAAATCGTTGTAGTAATCCCTCAAAGACGGATATTGGTCAATTCGTTTCGGCAAAGATTCATTGCGCCGTTGCGATAGAGTTAAAGGCGCAGCATCGGCTTGTTTGCGTTGGAGATTTTTTTCAACTTCCGGGTTTTGCGTGTCAACTTGAAAAAGCCGGACGTTTTCGATTGAAATATCGGTGTGGTCGGTCGTGTAAAACCATCCGCGCCAAAACCAATCTAAATCAACGCCGGAGGCATCTTCCATCGTGCGGAAAAAATCGGCGGGCATCGGACGCTTGAACTTCCAGCGGCGCGAATATTCTTTGAACGCAAAATCGAAATTCTCGCGTCCCAAAATCGTTTCGCGCAAAATGTTGAGCGCGGTTGCGGGTTTGCCGTAAGCGTTGTTGCCGAACTGCAGAACCGATTCGGAATTGGTCATAATCGGAACTTGATTTTCCGAAATCATATAATCGGTGATTTTTTGCGGTTCGCCGCGACGCGACGGATAATTCTTTTCCCATTCGGACTCAGCCAGATATTGCACGAATGTATTCAATCCTTCGTCCATCCAAGTCCATTGTCGCTCGTCGGAATTGACAACCATCGGATAATAATTGTGTCCAACTTCGTGTATGATAACGGAAATTAAACCGTATTTCGTCTGCGCCGAATAGCTGCCGTCGGCGTTCGGACGCGGACCGTTAAAGCAAATCATCGGATACTCCATTCCGCCGACCGGTCCGTTGACGCTGATTGCCACCGGATAAGGATAAGTGAACGAATAGCGCGAATAAACATTCAAAGTGTGAATAATCGCGTGCGTCGAGTATTTTTCCCACAGCGGATTTCCCTCTTTAGGATAAAACGACATTGCCATTACCCGATTGCCTTCGACATTGTGACCTTGCGCGTCCCAGATGAATTTCCTTGAACTTGCAAAAGCAAAATCGCGCACGTTGTCGCCTTTGAAAATCCAGGTTTTTTTGCCGTTTGGCTGGCTCGTCTCGTTCACCGTCGCTTCTGCTTGAGTGATAATTTTTATCGGCTCTCTGGCAGTTTCGGCTTGTTTCAAACGCTGAATCCAAGCGGGTTTCAAAACCTGTTTCGGATTTTGCAAAATGCCGGTTGCCGAAACAATGTGGTCGTTCGGCGCGGTGATTCTCACCAAATAATCGCCGAATTCTAAAGTAAATTCGCCGCTTCCCAAAAACTGTTTGTGCTGCCAGCCGGAAACGTCGTTATAAGCCGCCATTCGCGGAAACCACTGCGCGATTTCGTAGAGGTAATTGCGGTCGGCGGGAAAATACTCGTAGCCGGCGCGACCGCCGAAAATGCGCTGATTGTTGATATTGTAATTCCACGCGACGTTAAAAACGAAAGTTCCGTTCGGCGCGAGCGGCGCGGGCAAATTAATCCGCATCATCGTTTTCACCAACAGGTTTTTCAAAGGATTCCCTTTTGTGTCTGTAACATTCGTGATGTTGACTTTGCCGTCGTATGTGCGGGCGACAAGCTGTTCCAAGCGGTTGAGCGGAACGTGTTTAAAATCGGGCGCAGTTCCCGTCGTTTGCGCGTCGGAATCTCTGGCGAAAATGTTTTGGTCAATTTGAAGCCAAATATAATTCAACGTGTCGGGCGAAAGATTTTTATAAGTAACGGTTTCCTTGCCGATAATTCTTTGATTCGTGTCATCGAGTTCGACATCAATCACATAATCGGCGCGTTGCTGCCAATACCTCGCGCCGGGCGCACCCGAAGCCGTACGTTGTTCGTTCGGAGTCGGCAAAATTTCTTCGAGTTGACGGAATTTATCCGACGGTTTTGATTTTGATTGGGCAAAAGCGAAAGACGACAGCAAAACGATAAACAAGATTATATATAAACGACGCATCAACATTAAATTCTCCGTTAGAAAAGTCGGGTGAAAAGATTGTCCGATTATACGTGAATTTTGTAAATTTGTTTAGTAAGGACTTTTAGGAATGGAAAATAAAGAATGAGAAATGATGAATGTTAAACGAACCAATTGACGCGGGCGCAGATTTCGTAAAGGTTAATAATAGTCGTGAATGCGCAACGCGTCCAATGACTTTTTCTGTGCATATTTGCAAATTTTTCTTAATCAATTGCTAAAGCCTGCCGCACCGCCGCCAACACTTTTTCATCTGAGGGAAACCTAATCCAGCCTTTTTGCGCCACCTGTTGTTCGCCTACCCAAACCGTAAACTCACCCCGATTGCCTTCCGTCAACTCGGATTCAACGCCTAGCTTACTTTTAATAATCGCTGCCACACGGACAGCGCGAGGACGATACGACGCTCAAACTTTGCAGAAACGAATACGAACTTGTTGCATAAAAATTCCTCCGATGTCTATGGACTTAACTTGCCGCTTTACAGTTACAGCATACCCGAAAATTCATTATTGGCAAACATCACTTGAAACCTCCGAACTACTATTTTCCATTTGCCGTTTTCCATTTTCCAGCAAACAACTCTTCTGATTTTTCTCACGTCTAAAAATCGGTTAAGCTAATCCGGCAAATCTTTCTCCCAAACCATCCAAGATCATGAAAAAATTTATTGCCGTCACCGCCCTTTTAATTTTCGCAACAATTAATCTTTTCGCTCAAACCCAATCGGACGCGGCGCTCGCGCAGGTTGCTTCAAAAGACCGTCTGAGCCGCGACGCAAGCGGAAGACTTCAAACTTTGACCGCTTCGGAACACGCATTTCGCGCCGATGTTTATTCGACCAATCGCCAATTTCCGCAAGCCCGCGAGCATTGGCAAAAGATTTTTGATAATTATCCGATTGATGCGAGTGTGCCGAAAGCGTTGATGGGAACCGGGCGTTCGTATATGTGGGAACGCAGTTACGCGCAGGCGATTGTTTTCTTTGACCGAGTCGTGCGCGATTACGCTAACACCAAAGAAGGACGCGAGAGTTTAGCTTTTAAAGGCGCGTGCCTTGTGCGTCTGGGCAAAAATTCGGAAGCGGCGAACGCTTATCAGCTTTATACGACGATGTATCCGACCGGCGAGCGCGTCGAAACTTCGTATCTTAATATCATTGACGCGCTTCGGGAAGCGAAAAAATTTGATGAAGCTAACCTTTGGGTTGATAAAGCGCGGGCGAAATTTTCCGGTCTGCCGACGGAAACCAACGCTCTGCAAGCGCGTCTGCGTATGGAAATCAGTCGGCAGAATTGGCAAAAAGCGGTTGAATCAGCCGACACGCTTCTCTCGTTAAATAACTTTCGCAGTTCGATGACATCGCTCGACGAAGTTAATTATTTGAAAGCCTTCGCGCTCGAAAAACTCAATCGCAAAGCGGAGGCAATTACAATTTATTCAGCGATTCCAAACAGCTTTAATTCTTATTACAGCGGTTTGGCAAGCGAACGTTTAAGCAAATTAAGCCCGAATAAAATCACGCGCACGGCAAGCGTTTCGTTGAATCTGACGAGCGATTATCCAATACTTTACCGCGCTGAACTTTTAAGATATGCAAAAGCGAAAAACATTGACCCGCGATTTGTCCTGGCGATTATGAAACAGGAAAGCAGTTTCCGCGCCAACGCCAAATCGCCCGCTGCCGCTCGCGGACTTCTTCAGCTCGTTTATGACACGGCTCTAAAATATAACAAGCAGGCGGGTTTTCCCAATATGCAAGCCGACGATTTATATCAACCGTCGGTCAACATCGCCATCGGAAGCGTTTACATTTCCGATTTGAAAAATCAATTCGGCGGAATGTATGAAGCAATTGCCGCTTCCTATAACGGCGGCGAAGACAATGCAGCTAGATGGCTCAACCGAAGCAACCCGAAAGACGCGGGCATCTTTTCGGCGGAAGTCGGTTTTGCCGAAACGAAAAATTACGTTTTCAAAGTGATGAACAATTACCGCGTTTATCGAGAGCTTTACACGGAAGATTTGGTGAAAAAATAATCATATTTATACATAATTTCTTCCTCACGTTACGGTTATTAGCTCAACCTCAATAATTCATTGACCTCGACCTATCCTTTTCTTGTTTCCTTTATTTACTAATGTTAGATTAGCTACTTACGATTTTTATATGCTTTCAACTTTTTAACTAAAAATGAAGCCTGTGCAGAAATTACTGTATGACCCAATCAATGATTTTTTGGTTAGTGAAAATTGTTGGCGAGGTAATGTCACCCCGGAAGTAAATTGGCAAGTTATTAACGGAGATTCGCGTAACGCAATCTTACAGTTTGCTGATAATACATTCGATTGCGTCGTGACCTCGCCTCCATATTTTTGGCTGCGCCATTACGGTGTTGATAATCAAATAGGATTAGAAGAAACCGTAAACGAATACGTTGAAGCTATTTCATCGGTCATGGATGAAGTTTATCGTGTCTTAACACCAAAGGGACTTTTATTTCTTAATTTAAGTGATACATATTACTCCGGCAAGGGACAGCCGAAATATGCCGACTCAAAAAGCAGTAAAAGACGTTTCGGTTTGAGAGCAGTTGATAAGAGCGGCGGACTAGACATAGGAATTCAGCGTAAATCAATGATTGGTATTCCTTGGCGCGTCGCTATTGAAATGACAAAACGTAAATGGGTTTTGCGAAGTAACATTATCTGGCATAGAAAGCATCCGCTACCTGAAAAAGTTAAAGACAGACCGAAACGCAGCTATGAACATGTTTTTATGTTCTCCAAAGGCAGACAATATTATTTTAATCAGAAACCGCTTTCAGAAAAGAAATTTGATGATGACGTGTGGACTATTCCTGCACGCCCGAAATCAAGCGGACTTGATACTGCCCCTTATCCTGATGAATTAGTAAATAGATGTCTTCAAATTGGCTGTATCGGAGGTGGAAAAGTTTTAGACCCTTTTGCGGGAAGTGGAACTACACTAAGAGTGGCGGTTGAATCTGGTCATTCTGCCGTTGGAATAGATTTGAGTAGAGAATTTTGCGAATATGTGGTGAGAGACTTAAGCAAAATTAGTATTGCCAATCAATAAATATGTTTCTGACATTGGAAGTAATAGAGGAATCACTAAAGAGACTAAAAAACATACATCCGTTTTTTGGAATGACTTTTCTTGTTTGTAAAGTCAATAATTTGCCCGTAGGAAAAATGACTTCTTTTTCAATTAATAATTTGGAAACGGAATTCCTCAGAAAATATTTTAAGCCTTCTGAAAAATCGGAGAAGTTTTATCAAGTTTTTATATCTTCAAGACCGAAAGAGCGTTGGCTGAATTCTGATTATGCTAGTTCCAGCCTACAAAGTTTTAGAACGAGAGGAGATTTAGCAAAACCATTTATCCACGAAAGAAAAACAAGTCTTTGGGGTTGGAAAGAAAATTATGTAGGAATTTTAAATGATTATCTTAAAAAAGAAAAAAGAAAAATTCCTGCATTTTATCTTGCGGTTTGGCTATATCGAGAACGAAAATTCAAATCAACCGCGACTACTGAGAATATTGTTGAGATTTTCTCAGAAGAATTTAAGTTAACTGAGGAAGACAAAAAACTCTTTGATTTATCCGTTCCTAAAAACCTCGCTTCTTTGCTAAGCGATGAAAAAATAACTTGGAGCAAGTTAAAAGTGATTACTGGAACGCCTGAAAATGAACCGGAAGAAAGCGGAGTTTTAGAATATTTAAAAATTAACGGAGTTGGTCCCGCTAGAGAACTTGTGTTTGAGCCTGCCGAAAGATTAAATATGCTTGCCGGTGATAATGGGCTAGGTAAGTCATTTATTTTGGATTGCGCTTGGTGGGCATTAACGGGAAACTGGGCAGGAGTTCCGGCTTATCCGCGAGATTGGGCAGAAGAACCCACAATCTCATTTAAGGTTGCTGGAAAATCTAAAACCAATCAAAATCTGACAGCTAGGTACGATAGAAAATCATTTGGCGAAGACAAATGGAAATTAGAACAGAAAAGACCTGTTTTGCCCGGATTATCTATATATGTTCGTGTGGACGGTTCTTTCGCCATTTTCGATCCAGCGAGACGTGAAAGTAATTCTAGCTTTAACCAAAATTCAACGCCTGATACTTTGGTTTTTACAAAGGAGCAGATAAAAAATGGTTATGACGAAGAAGTTAGTGGCAGAAAACAATCACTTATCAATGGTTTAATACACGATTGGGTAACTTGGCAGTTTAGTCCAGACCAAGCCGCTTTCAACAGATTGAAAACTGTTCTCGAAAGACTTTCACCACCTAGTGTCGGAGATTTGGGAAAACTAAAACCGGGCAATCCAATGCGAATTGCTGGAGATAGCCGTTTGATTCCGACTATCGAACATCCATACGGCACAATTCCAATCGTTCACGCATCGGCTGGAGTTCAGAGAATAATTACGCTCGCATATTTATTAGGTTGGGCTTGGCAAGAACATCAAATCAATTCGGAAAATATTAAAAAAGAGCCAGAGCGCAAAATAGTGATTTTAATTGACGAAATTGAATCACATCTTCACCCGCAATGGCAAAGAAGCATTTTGCCTGCGCTTTTATTAGTTGGAGAAGACCTTTCAAAGGAATTATCCTTACAGCTAATTATTGCTACGCACTCACCTTTGGTTACAGGTTCTGCCGCACCATATTTTGATTATGAAGCCGACAAGCTATTTCATATAGATTTAGTTGATACAGATTTATTTGGAAAAGAAGCTAAAATTCAAGAAGTTGATTACGTCAATTATGGCAGAGTTGGTTCGTGGCTGATGTCAGATATTTATGAATTGGAACAAGACCAAACTATGCTTGAAGCTGAACAAGCAATCGAAAAAGCCTTAAAGTTACAGCGACAGGAAAATCCTAACAAAGAAAAGATAAAGGAGGTTTCCGCAGACTTATTTAAATATTTGTCTGACCTCGATACTTTCATTCCTCGTTGGATTGCTTTTGCTACTAAACACGGAGTAGAACTTTGATTAAAGTAAAACTACAATCTGAACCAGCAGACTTTGTTTCAAAAGTAAAAAAGCCCGGACTAGATTTTCTCAGCAAAGTTCCTCGTCCAAGAGGTAAGCAATGGAATAATAAAGAATATTGGCGCAGAGCAATTTCAGATATGGCAACGGCTTACAAAAGCATCTGCGCTTATTCATCACTTTGGATAAAACCTGACCAACCGACTATTGACCATTATATATCTAGAGATGAAGATGCTAGTCAGGCTTATGAATGGAAAAATTTTCGTTTAGCCCGTTGGCGAATAAACACTCGTAAAGGAAAGCATAAAGATGTTCTTGATCCTTTCGCAATCGGTGAAAATTGGTTTGAACTAGATTTCACGACATTTGGAATTAAGCCTAACTCACTACTTGATAATGAAAAGAAAAGTGCCGTTTGGAAAACTATTGAACGACTCAAGTTAGACGACACAGATTACAGAGACGCAAGAGAGGCTTGGTTTAACAATTTCCAAAATGACATCTCAAAATTGGAAGAAAAAGCCCCATTTATTGCTGCCGAAATGAAAAGGTTAGGTCTATAATTAGCAGTTGGTATAAAATTGAGCTTAACTGACAAACTTGTAATCATTATGGTTTATTTTGAACATTATGAATACGAAAATTGAAGAAACGATTTGCGATGTCTGCGGTAAAGGCGGCGCGAGAACAATTCACGTTACGAAAAGTTACGGCAAGGCAGAAAGTTTATTGATTATCGAAAACGTGCCTGTCGTATCTTGTCCGCATTGCGGCGAAAGCTATTTGACCGCACGAACTCTGCGCGAAATCGAACGCATTAAACGAAACCGCACTGATATTGCCGTCGAACGTCCTGTTCCAGTCGCGGTTTTTGCATAATCAAACGGCATTTGTCCGCTAACCTTTTCGATTGTCCAAATCCCAACCGAACACGACTATCAGGCAAGTGAAAAGCGGGATAATAAACAGCGTGGCGATATAGTAGTAATGCTTTTCCGCGTTTTTGAAATAAAATACTTGAATCCACGCATCAACAATCAGATACGCAAAAATTACGGCGAGGACGCCATTTAAAATCCTCCACGCTCTGGATAAATAATTTTTGCTTTTTTCGTCCATCGCTTTTAAAGACAAAAGCCGGCTTTTTTATTTTACTCAAAATTCATTTACAAATTCATTCTTTAAATGCTACTTTGCTTTGAATTAAAAAGAGCGCGACAAGGTGAAAATCAGATATGGCAGACAACAGCAATAAGAAAGCTTATATCGGTATTGAAAGAGATGAAAATTCTGTGAAATATATCGCAAAAGTTTTTAATAAACCGCCCTGTCAAATCACCAGAGCGCAGTATAACGCCATTGTTAAAGCGTTGCGGGAGCAGGACTGGGCAAATAGTGTCGAGGATGAAGAGAGTATTATCAGTAAAATTATTAGCAGCAATTTACAATCAACCGAATCAAACGATATGTAATTTATCTAACGAACCGCCTGTTTTTGTTGACTGACAACATTCTACTCTTCCCAATCGCCCACGCCTTCGCGCTCGACGTGATAGCCGACGGTTTCGAGATGTCGAAAAACTTCGCGTCCGTGCTGTTCGTCGCGGACTTCCAATAGCATCTCGATTCCGACCCGACCGAGCGGCGCAAGCCACATCGCCCGCCGATGAAAAACTTCGATGACGTTTGCGCCTGATTCGGCGACTTGATTGAGCAGCGACGCGAGCGTTCCCGGGCGGTCAAGCACGAGAAGTTTGAGCATCATATAACGACCTTGCCGCACGAGAACTTGTTCGAGAATTCTGGCTAAAAGGTTTGCGTCAATATTGCCGCCGCACAAAACCGTGCAGACCGTATCATCGGGTTTCAATTTAATTTTTTTGGCGAGTAGAGCCGCCACGCCCGCCGCGCCTGCGCCTTCGACAACCAGACGACTGTTTTGAACGCAGTGAAAAATTCCGCGAGCGATTTCCTCTTCCGAAACCTCGACGACTTCATCAACATACTCTGCGATAATTTTCAAGGTTTTCTCGCCCGGTCGTTTGACGGCGATGCCGTCGGCGATAGTCGGTGATGGCGAAATTTCGACCGGTTTTCCCGCTTTCAAAGACTGATTCACCGGCGCGATGTTTTCCGCTTGCACGCCGATGACGCGAACATTCGGCAGAAGATTTTTAACGGCGAGCGCGATGCCGGAAATAATTCCGCCGCCGCCAATCGGAACAACTACAACTGTTGCGGCAGGCAAATCTTCGACAATCTCCCAACCAATTGTTCCCTGCCCGGCGATAACAAGGTCGTCGTCGAAAGCGTGAACGTAGGTATAATTATGTTTTTCCTCTAACTCTTTTGAATAGGCAAAGGCTTCGTCAAAACTTGCGCCTTTCAAAATAACTTCCGCGCCTTGCGCTTTGGTGGCGACGATTTTCGTGAGCGGCGCGTTTTCAGGCAAAACGATAATCGCTCGCGTATTTTGCAGCCGCGCGGCGAGTGCCACACCTTGCGCGTGATTTCCCGCCGATGCCGCAATCACGCCGCGCCGTTTTTCATCCGCCGATAGCCGCGAGATTTTGTTATACGCGCCGCGCAGTTTGAACGAACCGCCGCGCTGCAGACATTCGGCTTTTAAGTAACAATTTGCGCCGATTTCTTTGGTTAATTTTTCGTCCGATATAATTGGTGTCGGAATAATAATTCCCTGCAAAATGTTTCGGGCGTCTTGGATGTCAGAAAGTTTAACGGTCATAAGCAGTTGTCAGTCGCCAGTCGTCAGTTGTCAGTTGTTAATTATCCATTAACCATCACCGATTAACAATTACAGAAAAATCGTCTATGATGAATTACACAATATCGGAGGTCAAAGAATGTTTGCACAAATCCTGCTGTTTCAACTCGAATTTTTCGGCTTGAGTTTTCTTTTCTTGCTGTTTCTCGGCATCGCACTGTTGGTCGTCGCCTGGAAGACGATAAAAATTGTGCCGCAGTCGAGTGTTTTGCTGATTGAACGATTGGGGCGTTTTCATCGTGTTGCCGCCAGCGGTTTGAATATCATCGTGCCGTTTTTTGAATCGCCGCGAGCGGTTTACTGGACGAACGTGCGACCGGGAACGACCTCGATTGATTTGCGCGAGCAATTTATTGATTTGCCGCCGCAGCCCGTTATCACGCGCGATAATGTAACGATAAATGTTGATTCGGTAGTTTATTGGATGATTACCGACCCGATAAAAAGCGTCTATGAAATAAATGATTTGGTCGGCAGTCTCGTTCAGTTGACGATTACCGGAATGCGTTCGGTGATGGGCGAGATGGATTTAGACCACACGCTTTCATCCCGCGACCAGATTAACTCGAAACTGCGTTTGATTCTCGACGAAGCGACCGATAAATGGGGCGTAAAAGTTACCCGCGTGGACGTAAAAAACATCACGCCGCCGGAAGACGTGCGTGTCGTGATGGAAAAACAAATGACGGCGGAACGCAACCGACGCGCCCTGATTCTGCAAGCCGAAGGCGACAAGCAAGCCGCCATCACCCGCGCCGAAGGTGAAAAACAAGCGGCGATTACGCGCTCGGAAGGCGAAAAGGAATCGGCGATTTTATCAGCCGACGGCGCGGCGCAGGCGAGATTAAAAGCGGCATCGGCAGACGCGCAGGCAATCGCCCAAATCGCCCAGTCAATCGGCAACCCTGAACAGACGACGCAATATCTGATTACGTCGCGCTATATCGAATCGCTGCGCGATATGACAAAAACGCAAAACTCGAAAGTTATCTTTATGCCGATGGAAACTTCGACTTTATTGTCGAGCGTCGGCGCAATCAAAGAAGTTTTCTTTGATTCAGGCGAGAAAAAAGAATTGCCTCCGAAGTCTCCGCGCCCGCCGCGTGAGTTAGGCGAGTAATCTCGGAACGCCGTTGTCACCGACGGCGATAAATTAATGCCGGCAGGATGCCGGCGTTGCTTTTGGAGAAACTATGTTAAAGATTTTATCAATTTCATTACTGATTATTTTCGGTGGATTATTTGTCTTCTTCGGCAATTCTTCGCCGACGGCTTCAACCAAAACAAAGTCCGTCCTCGAATTCAAAATGAAGGACATTGACGGCAAAGAAGTTGCGCTAAAGAAATATAAAGGCGACGTTTTATTAATCGTCAACACGGCGAGCAAATGCGGTTACACGCCGCAATATGAAGGATTGCAGGCGATTTATGAAAAATACAAAGCGCAGGGTTTTTACGTTCTCGGTTTTCCCGCCAACAACTTCGGCGGACAGGAACCGGGCAAGGAAAGCGAGATAAAAGAGTTTTGCGAATCGAAATACAAAGTTACATTTCCGATGTTCGCCAAAATCTCCGTCAAAGGCGAAGACCAGCATCCGTTTTATAATTTCCTGACCGCGAAGGAAACCAATTCGAAATTCAGTGGCGACATTACTTGGAATTTCAACAAGTTTTTAGTCAATCGAAAAGGCGAAATCGTCGCGCGTTTTTCATCGAAAGATACGCCCGAAAGCGAAACAGTTACGCAGGCGATTGAGAAATATCTGAAGGAAAAATAATCTACAGGGATAGCAGTATAGGTAAGGATAATACGAAAATCTTTTCTTCTATCCTTGTGTATTTTGTTATCCCTGTAAATTTAAGTTTTTATATTTTATATAAATCGAGCTTGACTTTTGCAATTGGCTTTCATAAATCACAATTTCCGAAACATCAAATTCGACCGCCGCAAAAGTTTTATTTAGGTGGCTGTCTATCAATTCCTTTGATTTATTCGGTTCGCGCAAACGTCCAATCGTCAAATGCGCCTTGAAGTTTCTATTTTCTTTAACAAAACCTCTCTGCTCGCATTCCGTTTGCAAAAAATCATTTATTTTTTGCAAACTTTCGTGTTCGTCGTCAACGCCGAGCCATAAAATCCGCGCGTTTCTCTTCGATGGAAAAACGCCCGTTTGAGAAATTTGCAAATTGAAATTTGAAAATTGCCGCGCCGTTTTCTCAACCGCTTCCGTTAAATTTTGCAATTCATTTGAATCAATATCGCCCAAAAACTTTACGGTTAAATGAAGTTTTTCCGCCTTTTCCCAACCGACGCGTAAGTTTGAAAATTCGCCGCGCAGGTTTTCTATGTAATCCGCGACTTTGCGACGCGCTTCCTCAGAAATATCAATCGCCACAAAAATTCTCTTTTCCATAAATTTTTCATAAGCTCGTCGTTTGACTTTAGCCTGTGTTTATCGTTATTTATATGCTGAATTTTTTCTGTTAAAATTCTAATGCAATGAAATTTATAAAAATTCTATTCGTCATTTTTTTAGTTTTAATCATCACCGTTGGCGGCGTTTCATATTGGATTTACAGTTCTTTAAATAAACCACACGAACACGCCAAAGCCAACCAATTCATCCAAATTTCGAAAGGTTCAACTCCGAACGAAATCATCGGCAAACTTTCCGCCGAAGGTATCTTACAAAGCGAACTTCCCGTTCAAATCTATTTGCGTTCATTCGGCGACTCGACAAAAATGCAGGCGGGCGAATATCAATTCGCTTCGCCGATTACGCCGCTGCAGGTTTTGAAGGAACTCGAAAAAGGCGAAGAGCGCACAACCAAATTCACCATTCCCGAAGGTTTCACGCGCTTTGACATCGCCAAGCGAATCGCCGAAAAGTTTTTGATTCAGGCGAGAAAAAAGAATTGCCTCCGAAGTCTCCGCGCCCGCCGCGTGAGTTAGGCGAGTAATCTCGGAACGCCGTTGTCACCGACGGCGATAAATTAATGCCGGCAGGATGCCGGCGTTGCTTTTGGAGAAACTATGTTAAAGATTTTATCAATTTCATTACTGATTATTTTCGGTGGATTATTTGTCTTCTTCGGCAATTCTTCGCCGACGGCTTCAACCAAAACAAAGTCCGTCCTCGAATTCAAAATGAAGGACATTGACGGCAAAGAAGTTGCGCTAAAGAAATATAAAGGCGACGTTTTATTAATCGTCAACACGGCGAGCAAATGCGGTTACACGCCGCAATATGAAGGATTGCAGGCGATTTATGAAAAATACAAAGCGCAGGGTTTTTACGTTCTCGGTTTTCCCGCCAACAACTTCGGCGGACAGGAACCGGGCAAGGAAAGCGAGATAAAAGAGTTTTGCGAATCGAAATACAAAGTTACATTTCCGATGTTCGCCAAAATCTCCGTCAAAGGCGAAGACCAGCATCCGTTTTATAATTTCCTGACCGCGAAGGAAACCAATTCGAAATTCAGTGGCGACATTACTTGGAATTTCAACAAGTTTTTAGTCAATCGAAAAGGCGAAATCGTCGCGCGTTTTTCATCGAAAGATACGCCCGAAAGCGAAACAGTTACGCAGGCGATTGAGAAATATCTGAAGGAAAAATAATCTACAGGGATAGCAGTATAGGTAAGGATAATACGAAAATCTTTTCTTCTATCCTTGTGTATTTTGTTATCCCTGTAAATTTAAGTTTTTATATTTTATATAAATCGAGCTTGACTTTTGCAATTGGCTTTCATAAATCACAATTTCCGAAACATCAAATTCGACCGCCGCAAAAGTTTTATTTAGGTGGCTGTCTATCAATTCCTTTGATTTATTCGGTTCGCGCAAACGTCCAATCGTCAAATGCGCCTTGAAGTTTCTATTTTCTTTAACAAAACCTCTCTGCTCGCATTCCGTTTGCAAAAAATCATTTATTTTTTGCAAACTTTCGTGTTCGTCGTCAACGCCGAGCCATAAAATCCGCGCGTTTCTCTTCGATGGAAAAACGCCCGTTTGAGAAATTTGCAAATTGAAATTTGAAAATTGCCGCGCCGTTTTCTCAACCGCTTCCGTTAAATTTTGCAATTCATTTGAATCAATATCGCCCAAAAACTTTACGGTTAAATGAAGTTTTTCCGCCTTTTCCCAACCGACGCGTAAGTTTGAAAATTCGCCGCGCAGGTTTTCTATGTAATCCGCGACTTTGCGACGCGCTTCCTCAGAAATATCAATCGCCACAAAAATTCTCTTTTCCATAAATTTTTCATAAGCTCGTCGTTTGACTTTAGCCTGTGTTTATCGTTATTTATATGCTGAATTTTTTCTGTTAAAATTCTAATGCAATGAAATTTATAAAAATTCTATTCGTCATTTTTTTAGTTTTAATCATCACCGTTGGCGGCGTTTCATATTGGATTTACAGTTCTTTAAATAAACCACACGAACACGCCAAAGCCAACCAATTCATCCAAATTTCGAAAGGTTCAACTCCGAACGAAATCATCGGCAAACTTTCCGCCGAAGGTATCTTACAAAGCGAACTTCCCGTTCAAATCTATTTGCGTTCATTCGGCGACTCGACAAAAATGCAGGCGGGCGAATATCAATTCGCTTCGCCGATTACGCCGCTGCAGGTTTTGAAGGAACTCGAAAAAGGCGAAGAGCGCACAACCAAATTCACCATTCCCGAAGGTTTCACGCGCTTTGACATCGCCAAGCGAATCGCCGAAAAGTTTCCACAAACGCCGCCGATGGACGACAAAGCGATTTTAACTTTGATGGACGATGTGAGCTTAATAAAAGATTTTGACCCGACCGCCAAAAACCTCGAAGGCTATATGTTTCCAAGCACATATAATTTTCCAAAAGAAGTGAAGCCGCAAGAGATTATCAAAACAACCGTTGAACAATTCAAAAAGACTTGGAAACCTGAATGGAACGAACGCGCACGCACACTTGGCAAAACGCCGCGCGAAATCGTGACGATTGCTTCCTTAATCGAAACCGAATCGGGCGTGGAAGCGGAACGCCCTGTCGTTGCGTCGGTGATTTACAATCGTCTGTCGAAAAACATTCCGCTCGGCATAGACCAAACCGCCGTCTATATCGCCAAAATGCAAAACCGTTGGGACGGCACGATTCACAAAAGCGATTTAGAAGTTGATTCGCCGTATAACACTCGACGCTTCGGCGGCATTCCGCCCGGACCGATTTCTTCCGTCAGCGAAAGCGCACTCAAAGCCGCGCTCACTCCTGCCCAAACCGATTATATTTATTACGTTCTGGACGTATCGAAAACCGACGGCACATCCGTCTTTTTCAACAACGCGCGCGATTTTGAACGCGCCAAAGCCGCCTATCAAACGTGGCTCGAACAGCAGAGAAATAAATAATTGACCTGAATTTACATTGTAACTACAATGAAGTTTGAATGGTACGAGAACAAGCGATTAATAAACTTGCAAAAACGCGTCATTGATTTTGCCGATGTTTGGCGTGTTTTTGAAAACGAAACGCATACCGTTATTGATGACCGTTTTGATTACGACGAAGTTCGTTATTTATCTTTTGGTTTATTATTCGGTGAAATTGTTGCAGTTTCGCACACGGAAACCGATGATATTATCAGAATTATTTCAGTTAGAAAAGCAGAAAAATATGAGCAAGAAACATACTTTAGAGAAATCCGGGACTGACATTGAAAGATTGCGGAATATGAAAGATGAAGATATTGATTTTTCTGATATTCCTCCGATTACTGAGGAAATGTGGAAAAACGGAATGCTGCGAAAAAACTTTAAACCAATTCCAAGAAAAAATCAGGATAATCTGCCGATTGATAAAGATATTATTGAGTTTTTCAAAGAGCAAGATTTTAATTATCCGTTGAAAATCAATCAGCTTTTGCGGGCGTATATGAAAGCGCATCAAACAAAATAATTTATCGGAACTTTGTGCGTTTTTCGGTGTCTAATAAATTATGAAAGCAAACAATCTCATTTCAAAGAATGAACATAAATTGCTTTTAATTGTTTCTTTCATAGCATTCCTTTTTGTGCTGTCAATTTTCACTTTACAAGTTATTAAAGACTATAACTACTCAGTTTCTGAAAAACAACAAGAAATAAAAAATCAAGTTAGTGGCAAGCCTAGCCCTCGATTTTCAAGTTCTGCTGGCGGACACACGATACCCGGATTGCATTTTTTAACTCTCTTTATTTTTCTTGCCTTACTTAAAACAAAGAAATTTTTACTATCTTCGCTTTTAACAGTTTTTTATGTCTTTTGTATTATTTATGGGCTTTGGCTCAATATAAGTCAATTCGACGAACATATTACAAAAGTTAGTTTTGTCGAACAACTTTCTCTTGTTGCAAACACTTTTGATTATTTAGGTTTCTTTTTAGCTTCAGTTCTTCTCTTTTGGCAAATCTCGATTCTTTTGCGTATGCTTATAAAAACTTTGCAAAGGAAAATCGAATTGCCGTAAATGATAAAACTTCTCGCACTCGACCTCGACGGAACACTTCTCAATTCGCGCGGTGAAATTCCCGAAAAAAATCTCGAAGCGATTCAGCAAGCCGAACAGATAGGCGTTCTTGTAACGATTGCGACCGGCAGACGTTTCCGTGACGCATTGCCCGTCGCTTTGCAATTGAAATTAAACGCGCCTGTCGTTTGTCATAACGGCGCACTTCTCAAATACGCCGACACGCTCGAAAACGTCGCCGTATCCTTGCTGGAAAAAGAAACCGTCCGCGAGATTCTGCGTGTTGGGAAAGCGTTCGGCGGCGATGCTTTGTTGAGCGCAGACCCAATCGGCAAAGGTGTTTTGCTTTACGATACAATTTCCGCCGAAAATGTTCCGCTTCAAAAATACGTCGCGTGGTCAAAGCGTCTGCACGGCGCGGAAGCCGAAGAAGCCGTCCATCACGTCGAAAATCTGGAAGCGGTTTGCAATGACATCGAAACCGTCCACGTTTCGTTTTCGGGAACGCTTGCACCGATGGCGGAATTGGAAATGATTTTGCGCGATGAGTTAAACGATACTGTAACCGTTTTGACGACTGTTTATCCGCGCCTCAATTTCACGTTGATTGACATCTTGCCGCCCGACGCATCGAAAGGTATCGGCGTTGAAAAACTCGCTCTCATAAATAATCTTTCCGCCGAAAACGTGATGGCAATTGGTGATAATTTCAACGATTTGGAAATGCTCGAATACGCGGGAACGGCGATTGTGATGGGAAACGCTTCGCCCGAATTGCTCGAACGCACGGATTTTTTCTCAACTTTGAGCAATGATGAAAACGGTGTAGCATTAGCGATTGAGAAGTTTATTTTAGGAGGGTAAAAACGTTGGGCGAAGTTCGATTAAAAGTTAAATTAACCAACTCAATTGATGAGGCATTAGCACGTCGCGGTCAAATAAAAAAAGAAAAAATCCGCTCTTACGAAGCTGACGCTTTGGTTGATACCGGCGCAGTTTCATCAGTTATCACAGCAAACGTAATGAAGCAGCTTGGCGTTTTGGCAATCGGTCATCGACTTGCCGAATATGCTGATGGCAGAAAAGATAGAGTCGAACTAACCGAACCGATAACTTTTGATATAACTGGACGAACGACAACCGAAGGCGCGATGGTTTTGGGCGACGAAGTAATTATCGGTCAAACCGTTTTGGAAGTGATTGATATGTTCGTTGACGGCGTTAATCAAAAACTGATTCCGAATCCCGCGCATCCTGACCAACCCGTAGTAAAAATTAAATAATACAAAATTTATCAAGGAGATTTTAATGGCAAACAGAACTGCAATTATCGAAACGAACAAAGGCACAATCAAATTTGAATTGCTTGAGGAAGATGCCCCGAAGGCGACGGAAAACTTTCGTCTGCTGGCGGAAAAAGGTTATTACGACGGCGTGATTTTTCACCGCGTTATCAAAAACTTTATGGTGCAGGGCGGCGACCCGCTCGGCGAAGGTTACGGCGGCGAATCGGCGTGGGGTGGAAAGTTCGACGACGAGATTGATAAAAGCTCAACGCTTTACCAAGGCACGTACAACAAAGGCACGGTCGCAATGGCGAATTCGGGACCGAATACTAACGGCTCGCAATTTTTTATAATGCACACTGATTATCCTTTGCCGCCGCTTTATGTAAAATTCGGGCAAGTCATCGAAGGACAAGACGTGGTTGACGCTATCGCCGAAGTTCGAACCAACGAGCGCGATAAACCGCTTGAGAAAGTGGTAATGGAGAAAGTAACCGTTGAGGAGCAAGGTTAAAAAGGGAAAAGGGGGAAAAAGGGGAAAAGTTGCACTGTTCATTCGATCAACTTTTCCACTCTTTCCCTTTTTCCCCTTTTCCCTTTTCCTTTTTATGAGAGCTGTTTTGCAGAGAGTTTCCCGCGCTAAGGTTTTAGTTAACGATAAAATTGTCGGGAAAATCGGTCAAGGAATTTTGGTATTGTTGGGCGTATCGGATGAAGATTCTGAAAAGGAAGCCATCTATCTTTTAGAAAAAACTCTCAATCTCCGCATCTTTGAAGACGCGGAAGCAAAGATGAATTTATCTTTGCTCGATATTAAGGGTGAACTGCTGGTCGTTTCACAATTTACTCTCTACGGCGATGCACGAAAAGGTCGTCGTCCATCATTTATCAAAGCCGCCGCGCTAGAAAAAGCTAATAAACTTTACGAGTTTTTTGTCTTCGAAGCCAGAAAGCAAATCGGCAAAGTCGAAACTGGACGTTTTCAGGCGATGATGAAAGTCGAACTAGTAAACAACGGTCCGGTGACAATTTTACTTGACAGCGAAAAATTATTCTGAAAAATTTATATTTTCCGCGAAGGAAATTATTCTAATTATGGTTAAAAAAATTTCAATTTTATTCGTTACTTTTTCGTTTTTGCTTTTTTTATCGTGTGATAAAAAACCGACCGCCAATAACGCCAACCGCGTTGCCGAAATTAAAAAGGGCGTTGCGCCGGTCGCCGACCCGGAAATTGCCGTTATCGAAATGGAGAATGCGGGCGCGTTCGGCACAATTAAAATCGAGCTTTATTCAAATATCGCGCCGAAAATGGTTGCCCGTTTCAAAGAATTGGCGAGAGAAGGTGTTTATAACGGCACAACTTTTCATCGTATCAATCAATCGGTGATTCAAGGCGGCGACCCAAGTTCAAAAGACGCTGATCCGACCAATGACGGAAAGGGCAGTTCCGACAAACCGAATGTTGTCGCTGAATTTTCCGACATTCCATATGAAGCGGGAATTGTCGGCGCGGCTCGCAGTCAAGACAACGATTCGGCAAATTCGCAGTTTTTCATTACGCTCAAACGCGAAGCCGGCTTTGACAATAAATATACGATTTTCGGCAAAGTTACTGAAGGAATGAACAACGTTCGCACGATTTCCGGCGTGAATCCGAAACAAGGCGAACGCCCGCTTGAAAATGTCGTTATCAAAAGCGTAACGATTCAACCGAAATAATTAACGGATAGTGGATAATGGATAATTTCAGGATAGATGCTGTAGCATATTCAAAATTAAGTTTTTTGTAATTTGATTTTTCATTTTCCATTTTTCATTATCCATTTTCCATTTCAAACTTATGCTCGCGTAGCTCAGTGGATAGAGTGCTTCCCTCCGAAGGAAGAAGTCGCAGGTTCAAATCCCGCCGCGAGTATTTTCTTTTTAATGAATGCTGAAAATTACCAGCCGCGAAAATCAAAGAATAATTCGGGCGCGAAAGGTGCGCGATTCTTTGGTTAAAGATGCGATTTTTGTTGAAGGTGTGCGGCTGGCAGAAGAAGTTTTGCGTTCAAACTTGAAAATTTCCGACGTATTTTTCACTGAAGATTTCGCAAACAGCGAACGCGGACAAACATTTTTACAACTACTTGAATTTTCCAATCGCGCCCAAATTTCCGATAAAATTTTCGATTCTCTCTCCGATACGAAAAACTCGCAAGGTGTAATTCTAATTTGCGAAAAACCTGCAACTGATAAAAGTTTAATTGAAGCGAAGCTATCTGAAAACAAGAGGTTTCAGCTGGTTGTTCTACTTCATAAAACGAACAATCCGACAAATTTAGGCGCGATTTTGCGAACTTGTGAAGCGGCGAATGTCGCGGGCGTGATTATAACGAAAAACTCGGCGGACGCTTTTTCGCCGAAGGCTCTGCGCGGCGCGATGGGCGCGAGTTTTCGTCTGCCGATTTGGATGGATGCTGATTTTTTTGAAGTTTTAGATTGGGCAGAAGAAAAAAATCTGGTTTCGATTTGCGCCGATGTCAATGCTGAAAAAAGCTATTTGGACATTGATTGGAGAAAGGCACATCTTTTGATTTTCGGCTCGGAAGCCCACGGCTTGAGCCGGAAGGAAAGAGAAAGAGTTGCCGAAAATTTAATCATTCCGATGGAAAACGGCGTGGAAAGTTTGAACTTAGCAGTTTCAGCCGCCGTGATTTTGTTTGAAGCCAAGAGACAGCTTAACTATTGAACTACTAAACGTTGAACTTTCCTAATTTTATCTTTGCATGGCTGTGTTTGTATTGACGTTAATTTGCGAGTTAGTTTCTAAATTATTAGGTTTTACTTGAGTTTGAAATTTATTCTGTGCGGCGGCTTCGTCAATAATTGCTAAGCCCAAGGCAATGTCTGTTGCTAAAACTTTACTGTTGACGACGTTGGCTTGGGCAAGTTTATTTCTCGCTTCGTCCAAAGTCTTTTTTGCTTCGGGAAACTTTCCCGCCAACAAATAAGCCCGTCCCAAAAGATACAAACCTTCCGCATCTTGTGGTAAATTCACGATTTTATTGATAAAAGCGTTCGGGTCGCCGTCCACGCTCCGGCGCGCGTCTTCAAACGACGAATACGGAATGTTCGGCGATTGCATTTCCGTAATAACCGGTGTCGGCGCTGGTTTATTATTTTGCGCCCAAAGGTAATATGCACCCGCACCTAAACCTGCGCCCAAAAGTAATAAAGCCAGCGAAGACAAGAATTTTCCAAATGAACTGCTCGCGTTTTGTGTTTCAGCGCGATAGATTTTCTCTGTTCTTTCGGTTTCTTGAATGAAGGGACGTTCGCTCGTTTCGTTTGTAATATTTGTTTCTAGAGGTTGAGAATCTGCCGTTACGGGCATTGCAAGCTGTTGGGTGGCAATATCTTCTTCAAGAACAAACGGCTCGGCGAGAACTTCTCCACTTGTTTGCAGCGGACGTGCCGTAGCGACGGTTGATTCTTCTAAATCCGCAGGTGTTTGATTCGTTTCAGCACTTTTGTCGGAAACCCTGGCGATAACGGCGGTCAGATTGTCTTCCGCGCCGCGCTCGTAGCATATTTCTTTCATTCGCTGGCAGATGTTCGCCGGCGTGTCTTTGTAAAGTAAAAGTTCGCGCAGTTGAAAATCGTCAATATGGCGCGTAATGCCGTCCGAACAAATTAAAAACGTCGTGTTCGGCTCAATCATAATCGTTTTCATATCAACTACTACCGACTGCTCCGCGCCGAGTGCGCGAGAAATAATGTTTTTGCTCGGATGATTGATGGCTTGGGCGGCGGTCATTCGTCCGGCACGAACTTCTTCTTCGACCACTGAATGATCTTCTGTTTCGCGGAAAAAATCTCCCTTTGGGTCTAATCGGTAAAGCCTCGAATCGCCGACGTGACCGATGGTTGCGATGTTTCCCGAAACGTGCAGCGCAACGATTGTCGTCGCCATCGTCGAGAGTTGCTCAAGGTCGTGCGACATTTGAAAAATCGCTTCATTCGCTCGCTCGATGGCTATCTTCATCATCTCTTCGGCATCGCCGTTTTGATGTAAATTAATAAACGCTTCACCGAGAACTTCCACCGCCATCTGCGACGCGACATCGCCTGCCTGCGCTCCGCCAACGCCGTCAGCAACCGCGAAAAGTCCTTGCTCGTTTAGTTCTAAATAAGAATCTTCGTTCTGCGGGCGTTTTTCGCTCAAGCCGCGGTCGCTGATTGCTGCCGAATCAATCTGAAAATTATTTACCGTCATCTTTTCTCCACAATAAGTTCAAAGTTCAAGGTTCAAAGTCAAAAATGCAAAACTAACTTTGAACCTTGAACTTTGAACTTTGAACTTGATTCGCGTCAACCGCATTGCGATGTGAAAAAGCAAGGAGCATTCCGAGCATTACGAAACTCGTAATAAGACTAAAACCGCCGTGGCTGACAAATGGCAAGGTGATTCCCGTCATCGGCAACGCCCGCGTGATTCCGCCCATATTAACCAGAGCTTGAAATCCGATGAATGCCGCCAGTCCAGCCGCGCACAACTTGCTGAACATATCCCTCGCGTCTAAAGCCGTGCGAACTCCCGCGCTGACAAAAGTTATCAGCGCAAAGGTTACCAATAAACCGCCGAAAAGTCCAAGTTCTTCTGCCAGAGCCGCGTAAATATAATCGGAATCGGCGACGGGAATCAGTTCGACAAATCCTAAACCTAATCCTCTGCCGGTTGTGCCGCCGGAATTCAGTCCGAACGTCGCCTGCGCGGGCTGAAACGCCAGCACGTCGAACCAAGCATCAACATTAATTGATTTTTGCAGCGTCGGGTCTTCCTCCAAAAGCGCGGGCAAACCTGGGTCTTTTTTGACCAATTCCTTATAGTAATCGTTGTAATCTTCCTGCCACCAATCAGTTTCCGGAGTCGGCGGATTAAAGCCGTCAAGCCACAAATGAAAGCGTTGCTGAATTCGGTCGGGCAACACTTTTTTAACTGGTGCGGCGAGCGTCGGCAGAAGCGGAATTTTCTCCTGCGTTTTATCGGGCAATGCGCCGACGACTAAAACGCTGATTAACAAAACCACGCTTCCAACCAGAACTAATCTTTGCGGCAGACGGCGCACGGCAATCAAATAAAGCGTCGCGTAAACCGAGCTGAAAACCATCATTTGTCCGAAATCTTTGAGAACGAAAAACGGCACAAACGGCAAAACCGCCATAAAAAGAAGCGGAATAACATCTTTCGCTCGCGGAACGCCCCAGTAAGTTCTGGCTAAATTTTTATATAAAACCGCTAAAATCGCCGCGAAACCAATCAGAAACGGAATTTTCGCCGGCTCCCAAGGCGTCATATTTCCCAAAGATTTTCCCGCTCTTGAAGTAATCGCCGCGAGCAGCAGCGGAACAAGCGTCAGCAATACAACCAGAAAGCCGTTTCTCTGCAGAAAATCTAAAACCGCCTCGCGCCGAAATAACACAAATACGCCGACGAAACACGCGATGGCAAAAAGCGGAATCAGCGTTCTGCCCGAAAGAAAAACGTCGGTTAAATCGCCTTCAGCGGGACGCGGTTTTTCCTGCGACAAATCAACCGGCGAAGGCGGTGTGGCAGGTAAGCCCATCATTTGTTTTTTCTCCGCCGAATAATTTTCCTGTATGTAATGAAGCTGGAGAGTTTTGATTTTCGCTTGGCGGGCTTCGGCTTTGTCTTTTCGAGAAATATATTCGGGGTCGCTGAACAGACGATACTGCACGGTCAAACCAATTGAGAAAAGTAAAACCGCTGATGTGTAAAGCGTCCAATTGCCCTGAAATTTTCCAAAGCGGGCAAGGAAAATCGGCAAAATCGCTAAGAGAAGAAGTAGGAAAATATTTCTGCCCGCCGTCAAATAAGAGGTTTCATAACCACGAATCAATGCGCCGTAATGAATCGAATAATGCGCGATTGCCGTCAGCGCGACGGTCAGAAGTAGAATTAAAACGTGGGTTGATGCGCGGTTTTTCATAAGTTTTTAGCCACGAATTACACGAATAACACAAATTAATAGTTCCTATCTGAAATCTGATATTTCAAATAAAAATAGAAATTTAATTTATCTGTGTCCATCTTTGTTTATCTGCGGTTAAATTATTTCTTTTTCTTAGCTTTCGGGATTTGCGCCGGAACTTGCGGTTTTGGTTTATACTGTTCGCCCAAAAGTCCTAAATCTCTCGCTTTTAAAATCACTCTCGCGGCAATCGGCGCGGAAACCGCCGCTCCGTAACCGCCGCCTTCGACGACGACGGCAATTGCTAACTGCGGCTTTTCTAACGCCGCGAAACCAATCAGAAACGGAATTTTCGCCGGCTCCCAAGGCGTCATATTTCCCAAAGATTTTCCCGCTCTTGAAGTAATCGCCGCGAGCAGCAGCGGAACAAGCGTCAGCAATACAACCAGAAAGCCGTTTCTCTGCAGAAAATCTAAAACCGCCTCGCGCCGAAATAACACAAATACGCCGACGAAACACGCGATGGCAAAAAGCGGAATCAGCGTTCTGCCCGAAAGAAAAACGTCGGTTAAATCGCCTTCAGCGGGACGCGGTTTTTCCTGCGACAAATCAACCGGCGAAGGCGGTGTGGCAGGTAAGCCCATCATTTGTTTTTTCTCCGCCGAATAATTTTCCTGTATGTAATGAAGCTGGAGAGTTTTGATTTTCGCTTGGCGGGCTTCGGCTTTGTCTTTTCGAGAAATATATTCGGGGTCGCTGAACAGACGATACTGCACGGTCAAACCAATTGAGAAAAGTAAAACCGCTGATGTGTAAAGCGTCCAATTGCCCTGAAATTTTCCAAAGCGGGCAAGGAAAATCGGCAAAATCGCTAAGAGAAGAAGTAGGAAAATATTTCTGCCCGCCGTCAAATAAGAGGTTTCATAACCACGAATCAATGCGCCGTAATGAATCGAATAATGCGCGATTGCCGTCAGCGCGACGGTCAGAAGTAGAATTAAAACGTGGGTTGATGCGCGGTTTTTCATAAGTTTTTAGCCACGAATTACACGAATAACACAAATTAATAGTTCCTATCTGAAATCTGATATTTCAAATAAAAATAGAAATTTAATTTATCTGTGTCCATCTTTGTTTATCTGCGGTTAAATTATTTCTTTTTCTTAGCTTTCGGGATTTGCGCCGGAACTTGCGGTTTTGGTTTATACTGTTCGCCCAAAAGTCCTAAATCTCTCGCTTTTAAAATCACTCTCGCGGCAATCGGCGCGGAAACCGCCGCTCCGTAACCGCCGCCTTCGACGACGACGGCAATTGCTAACTGCGGCTTTTCTAACGGCGCGATGGAAATGTACCAACTGTCCGTGCGTTCATACATCACGGGCGCGTTGTATTCAACTAAATTTCCGTCCGCATCTCGGCGTTTCTTTTTGATGGTTTTAAGTTTTCCCGTTTTTTCATCGTAAACCGGCGCTTGTTTTTCCGCCGTTCCGGTTTTTCCGCCCGAACGAATTCCCGCCGCTCGAACATTGGCGAAAACGCGCGTTGCCGTGCCGCCGCCGCCTTCGGTGACGAGCGCCATAATTTCCCGCACCTGTGCGGCTTGCGGCGGCGAGAGAACTTGCGAAAACATCTGCGGCGGCAAATCCATCTCGATTTTCGGCTTCATCAATTTCCCTTCCATATTAGCGGGCGCGGCGGCAATCAAAGCCATCTGAAACGGTGTCATTTGACCGGCGTAACCTTGTCCCATTCCTTCGAGTCCAAGGTCGTAGGCTGAAATATCTTTGCCCGTTACAATCGTTGATTGTTGCGGCGCGAGCGCATTGCTGATGCGGTCGTTGCTGGCGTTCCAAATGCCCGGAAAAAAATCCGCCCGCAGAGCGTCTTCCGGCGTATCAACCGCCAAAATGCTAAATGCTCCGGCGGTTTCTCTGATTCTTTCTCTTCCTAATTCGACCGCCATTTGCGAAAAATACTGATTGCTCGAAGCCTCGAACGCTTGCAAAATGTTGAGCGTCGTGCAACCGTAAGGCGGCTCGCAGCCGCCGTTGGCATCGGTTATCGAACGCGAACCGCGAAACGGAACGAAACCTTCGGGCAAACTCGTGAAAAGCGTATTTTGTTTGCCCGCCCGAAAAGCGGAAGCCATGGTAAAAGTTTTGAATGTCGAACCCGGCACGTAGTATTCTCGCGTGGCTCGATTGAGCAGCGGTTTGTTGCGTTTGTCGCCTTCTAATTTTAGATAATCTTCGAGCGTCTGCGCCTGGCTCAAGCTAAAAACCGGATTTGAATACATTGCTAAAACGTCGCCCGTTTGTGGATTGAGAACGACAATCGCGCCTTTTTTGTCTTTTAATTGCTCGGCTAAAAACGCCTGCAAATCGCGGTCAATCGTAATGCGAACATCGCGCTGCTCGTCTTCTTTACGTTTAATTGTGGTTAAAACTTCCCACGCTTCGGGCGTTGCGTCGGCTTCCTGCCGATAAATTGTCCGCTCAAGTCCGGGCGTTCCGCGCTCTGTTCCGAGGAGATGCGCCATCTCTTTTTCGAGCGCAAATGTTCGATTAATGTTGCCGTCCTGGTTGAGTTTGTAATAAGCGAGCGCACTTCCCAAATTGCCCGAACGGTCAAGCATCCAGCCGCGCAGACGCGCTGCCTGTGTTCGCCGATTGCGTAAGTCTTTGTAGCTCAAGGCTTGAAACTGCTCGTTATTTTCGTCGGCAAAGTAAGTCCAATAAACGTGAAATCCGTAAACAAAAAAAGCCAAAAAGATAAATACGAATTGCCAGACGCGCAAACTTCTATTTGCCAGCGTCGTGGTCAATTTGCTTTTCACTTCTTTCGGCAGATTTTCCTCGAAGACAAATTTCGGACGGCGGAAATTACTGAAAAAGGAAAGAAGAAGAAAAACAATCAAAACTGCCGTTCCGATTAGATAAACGATGCTCAAACCCGCCGGCGTGCGTTCAAGAACTTGTCCGCCAAACAGATTTTCAGGGCGGAGTTTGTTCCAGTCGAATTGTAAAAAAAATAAAAGGATTATCATTTTCTTTGCTGGGAGCGCATTAGCTCGCAAAAATTACTGTTTGTCAGAATCTAAAACAACTCTCTGCTCGGTCGGCGTAATGTTTTCATCACTTTCAGAGTTGCTTAAATTTGATAATTCCATTTGCACAGCTGTATTTTTATTAATTAGGTTTTCATCGTTTCGGGAAATGTTCGCTTGAACTTCAAAATTCTTATTCGTCGAAAAATTTCCGCTCGTTAAAACAGTATTCTCCGCATAAATTTCTTTCTGTTCAATCTCTTTTGCGATGCGGTTAAGCGCAACTTCGACTGTGCCGAATTTCAATTTATCACCGCTTTTTATCGGTATTGCCTTGCCGTAAGCGATACGCTGATTGTTAATGAAAGTTCCGTTAGTCGAGCCGGTATCGGCAACCATCAATTGGTTTTCAGAATTTAAAACGAGCGCGGCGTGGACTTTGGAAACGCTTGCGTCGTCGAGCCATAAATCGTTTTCCTTTGTTCTGCCGACGCTCAAACGCTCTCTGCTCGCAAAGGCAAGTTCTTTTCGTCTCACTGTGTCTTTAAGTGTAAATTCGGCGGTAAAAAATTCTTTTTCCGGCTCGGCTGGAACTTCCGGCTGCGGGTTAAGAAGGACATTTCTTAAATCCGGGACGGTGACATTGATTGCGGCTTCTCGCTTCTCTTCGTCGCCGAAGTGATCGAAACTTGCCGACAGTTTTACGCCTTCGGTAAAGTAATCCGGCTTTATCTCCAAATTCAGCGGCGCGAAAGTGTGATAACGTTTGTCGTTGATGTGGTCAATCGCGGCGATGAGCAGTTCGTCTTCGAGTTTTTTTAAAGCCGTTTCGGAATCAGTCGAGAATTTGTCCCACTGTGTTTTCAGCTTGATGTTGTGCGGCACGAATTTTTTATTATCGCCGGTGTCTTTCGCTTCCGCGTCGAGAAGAGATTTTAATCTTTCGGCAAGTTCGCTGGTCGCTAAACTGCTCGAAGGTTTCCAATTTCTACCGGTTAGCTTATCGAACATTTCGCCGAGTTTTGTCAAAACTCCGCGCATCAACCAATCGAGCGAAAAACTTTTTCTTGCTGGGGTTATCTTACTTTCTGACATTTTGAAAGTTGTCTGTCGGACTTTAGGTTGTCATATTATACGATTTTTTTATTGAAATAAAGGTCTTGAAAGACTGAATTAAAATTTATTTAGTTAATTAGCTAAATCGTTTGAGTATTTTCTTTACGGAATTGCTCAAGCGATTTTTTTTGCATTAGTTAATTAACGAACTTAAAATTTATAAAGTCGTAGTAGATAAATGATATATTTTAGGGTGAAATAGCATATAATCTTCCCAAAACCCGATGCGAGAACTCTCTTTACAAAATTGCCGACTCGACCAACGCTACGACATCCGAGAGACACTCGGACAAGGCAGCTATGCAGAAATTTATGTGGCGCGAGACGTTTTGGCATCGACGCAATCGCCGCACAGTCTCGTCGTCATCAAAGCTCTCAATGTTTTTTTGCAAAACGATTTGGACGCGGATTTGGAACGCACGCTGGTTGAAAACTTTCAAAACGAAGCAGTTGCGCTCGACCGCGTGCGCCATCCGAACATTATCAGCCGGCTCGGACACGGCTCGGCGCGAGATTTACATAATACGGTTTTTCATTATCTCGTGCTTGAATATCTGCCGGGCGGCGATTTGGCAAAAGCGTGTCGGGAAAACAATCTGACTTTAACGCAGGCTTTATTTTACATTGAACAAGTTTGCGCCGGACTCGGACACGCACACAAAAACGGCATTATTCACCGCGACATCAAACCGCAGAATCTGCTTTTAACCAAAGACCGCAAAACGGTTAAAATCGCCGATTTCGGCGTGGCGCGAGTTACGCAATCGGATTCGCCGATAACGCGCGTCGGAACGAATATGTTCGCGCCGCCCGAACACAGTCCGATGTTTGCCGGCAGCACCGGAACGCTGACGTTCACGCTATTAACGCCCGCCGCCGATATTTATTCGCTGGCAAAATCGGCGTATGTTTTAATCACTTGCGAATCGCCGCGCTTTTTCGCCAATCAGCCGATAACCGAACTTCCCTACGCATTTCGGCAAAAACCCTGGGCGAACGATTTGATTAAAGTATTAAATAAAGCGACGCAAAACGATTCGCGCGAGCGGCATCAAACCGTCAACGAATTCTGGCAGGATTTATCCGGCATTAAACTTCTCGTCGAACGCGAAGACGGCGAATTAACCGCCGAAATTTCCAGCCGTCCGCATACCATTCCGCAAGCACACGTCGCCAAGGGCTACACGCCGCTCGCGCCGGAGCGTCCACGCTTTAACACTTCGCGCGAATTAAAAATTAATAGCTCGTTGCTTTCAAATAACGCGCCGCTGGTTGTCAGATTCGATGATGCAAAAACAAACGAATCGCCGAGTCCGCAACCACGCATTATCGAAAGAGAGTCTGCCGAACTTCCTGAAATAATTAATCAATCGCCGCCGAAGAGAAATAAAAATTTTCTGCGCCGTTTTGCTGCGTTTGTAATTTTCATCAGCTTGTTTGCAGGAATTTTATATGCGACGCATAATTATCTGCGCGGGCGCGGAATTCTGCCCGCAATCAGCAACCCGTTCAAGCAATCTGAAGGCGTAGCATTAATAGACGTAAATTTGCGCCCGACTGCCGGAACTGAAAGCGAACCGCTCGGCGTAGTGCCGAAAAATTCGCGGGTGCGAATTGTAAATTCCAAAGATAACTGGTATGAAATTGATGTCATCGAATTCAGCCACCCTAAAGAAAAGCCGTCGGATGGCGAACATGGTTGGGTGAATAAGCGTTATATTGATGTTGAAGAATAAATACTAGTTTCAAGATTTAAAATTCAGGATTCAAAATTAAATCCTAATTCGTAAATCTTGAATCTCAAATTCTGAATCTCAAATTTTGAATAATATGAGCGTTTTAGATAAGGTTAGAAAATGGATTGACGGCGAATCGGCGGAACTGGTTTTGGAAGAAGCCGCCCGCGACGCGCAAATCAAGCCGCGCAGTCGAGCCGAAGAATTCATCGTTAAAATTGCCAAAGCAGTCGAAGCGGTGATGCAGAATGAGATAGTTCCTCTGCCGCAAGGCACGACGATTATTCCGACCGAATATACAATTTTCTTGAGCGAAACGGACGACAAAGATTGGCAAGGCGCGAAGCGCAGAGGTTTGGAACAAGGTCTTTATCACATTTTAGCCGAGCGAGCCAAAGAAATTGCCGGCAAAAAGAAACTCGAAACGCAATCGTTCGCCGTCGAATTGCGCGTTGACGGAACGCTCGAAGCGGGCGACGTGCGCGTTCAGCATAGTTGGGATGATTCTTCCAGCAACAAAACAAGCATTCTGTCGCGCCCGAAAGCGATGCCGCAGCCGGAGCCGGAAAATCAAACGCAAGCGTCTAGTTCACCTCTTCCAACTCCGAATTTTGTCCAAAATCAACCTTCAGCTGCATATCAGCCGCCGCCGACCGTCCAACAGATGAGCCAACCGCCGATGCCGAATGATTCGGCGGAGGAAATGACGCACGTTGCAAAACGACAAGCACCGGAACTTTATCGTCTGGAAGTTTGGCGCGGCGGTGTTCGGCAAACGGTCGTTCCCATTTATCAAAACGAAATCAGCATCGGGCGCGGCTCAAAATCGAAACCGGTTGACGTTGCGCTGGCAGGCGACCCGGAAATTAGTCGTCGGCATTTGAACTTGATTTATGACGGACAAGGAAACTTTTCGATGATAAACGAAGGACGCAATCCGGCAATGATTAATAATTACGAGCTTCAAATCGGACAAAGAATTTCCGTTTCGGCAGGCGTGCCGATTGCCGTCTGCAGTTATCTGTTGAGAATTCAGCCGAAATAAATTAGTAAGCGGCTGGCAGTGGCAGGTGGCAGGAAAAGCATTAACGCGACGAAAACTCATACCGACTGTTGCTGCCAACTGCCTACTAATAAAGAGATGTCTTATCAAGTTATCGCCCGCAAATGGCGACCGCAAACATTTGAAGAAGTTACCGGACAGGAAGCAATCACCCGCACCTTGCGAAACGCCGTCGAACACGACCGGCTGCATCACGCGTATCTTTTTTCCGGCGCACGCGGCGTTGGCAAAACGACGACGGCGCGGCTGCTTGCGAAAGCCTTAAACTGCCACAAAAGCGACAAACCGACTGCTAATCCCTGCTCGATAAATGATGAAACAGTCTGCGCTTCGTGTCGTGAAATCGCCGAAGGTCGTTCAATTGACGTTTTGGAAATTGACGCAGCTTCGCATACCGGCATTGACGACGTGCGCGAAACGATAATTGAAAGCATCAATATCAATCCGGCGCGAGACCGTTATAAAGTTTTCATTATTGACGAAGTTCACCAACTCTCGAAAGCAGCTTTCAATGCTTTATTAAAAACTTTGGAAGAGCCACCGCCACGCGTCGCCTTTATAATGGCGACGACCGAACTGCACAAAGTTCCCGACACGATTTTATCGCGCTGTCAGGAATTCGAATTTCGCACCATCGCGTCGCAAAAAATCTTCGACCGTTTAAAAACCATTGCCGAAGCGGAAAATATCACTATTTCGGTTGACGCTCTGCGCGAGATTGCGCGTTCCGGCGAAGGCTCGATGCGCGACGCGCAATCGAATTTCGACCAGGTAATCAGTTTTTCGGGCGAACGAATCGAAAGTCAAGACGTGGCAATTGCACTCGGTTTGGCAAGCGCGGAAATGCTCACGAAAACCGCGAAAGCGATTGCCGAGAATAAACCTGCCGAAGTCTTAAACGTTGTTGACGATTTAATCGGGCGCGGACAAGATTTGCGAAATTTCTGCCGCGATTTAATGAGTTTTTTCCGCGATTTGTTAATTTACAAAATGGCGGATGATGCCGAGAACTTGCTCGACACGGCTGTTTTGAGCCGCGACGAATTACGAGATAGTTCCGCGCCGTTTTCAGAAAGCGATTTAATCAGATTTTTTAATTCTTTAAGTGAAACCGAATCAAAACTGCGAGAAGCCACGCAGCCGCGATGCGTTTTGGAAATCGGTTTGGTGAAATTAGTCGAGATGCGCCGCGTCGTGTCGATTGAGAAAATTCTGGAGCGTCTGGCAAAACTCGAAGCTGCTTTTGGAAACGTTCAAACCGAAAATTCGATTAAAGAAAAATCTTCTGAAAAATCCGCCGAAAAAAAAACTTCAACAATTGATTTTCCGCTGGAAGAAGTTCCATTTCCTGTTTCAAACAACTCAACTTCTGTTGTTGAAGCAGAAAACCCTATCGAAATCGCCAATGAAATCGTCGACACACACGAAGAAATTCTTTTTCAAGAACCTGTTTCGGTTTTTGAGAATAGCCCATCTGCTTCGCCAAAACAAATTGATTCAACTCTGACTTTTGCCGAAAGTTTTGCGAGTAATCTCGAATCATTGCCGATGAAATTGCCGCCGATTTTGTCAGAAGAACTTGAACACATCGAAGACGCTTGGCTCGACGACGCTTTTGAGAGAAAACTGCAGCAACTCGGCGATGATTTAAGCCCGATTAAAAATGCCTCTGAAATTGTCGAATCGCTGCTCGGCGAAAATCAACAAAACAGTTTCGCGGCTAAAATTGAATTTTCAAACGGCGGCGCGGCAACAGCATTTGCGCCCGCGAAAGACAAACCTAGTTTTGTAATACCCGAATTTGACGAAGAAGAATCTACGGAGATTCCAGTTCTGCCCGAGAACCCAACCGACGAAGAAATGTGGCAATATGCTCAAAATCACCCGCTCGTAAAAAAAGTGTTGAGAGTTTTTCGAGGGAAAATCGTCGAAGTGAATAGAATTCAGGATTCAAAATCCGAGATTCAGAATTAAAATTTTAAATCCTAAATTTTGAGTTGTAAATCTTAAATTTTTTGGAACTAAAAAATAAACTCACCGTATAAAATTGCGGAGGTAAATTTTTAATATGCGAGAACCATACGTTGCAGGTATTTTAAGTCTTTTAATTCCCGGAGTGGGACAAATCTATAACGGTAGAATTATTATCGGCATAATTTGGCTGGTTTTAACGGGTGTTTCGTGGATTGGCTCAGTCGGCACATTAGGTTGGATTGTCCACTTAATTTCCGCTTGGTGCGCTTACAGCTACGCCAAAGACAATCCGATTAGAAATTAACCTTTCTATTCATACAATCCTCCTTTTGCCCGATGTTTTACGGCGTCGGGCTTTTTTGTTTTCCAAACTCGCCGATTTAACGTAGAATAACCTAAAAGATGTGAGAGGTAAGATGTCAGAGGTTAGAGGCTAGATGTTAGTTTCTTACTAACCTCTAACCTCTGACATCTTACCTCTTTTTATGGTTAAAGAAGGAATTTCGTTTGTTTTAGTTCCGATTATTATCGCCGCAATTTTTGCGTTTTTTCAATTTTGGATTTTCGCCGGTTTCTTTGTCGCCGTCGCCTTTTTTATGGCGTTTTTCTTCCGCGACCCGAAGCGGACTATTCCGACTGAAGCGAATATCATCGTGTCCGCCGCCGACGGTAAGGTTACGCGCATCGAAGACCGCACAGACGGAAAATTCGTGAGCGTTTTTCTTTCGCCGATCAATGTCCATATCAACCGTGCGCCGATAGCCGGACGAGTCGTTAAAGTCGAATTGTTCCAAGGCAGAAAAGCACCGGCAACGAGCAATGAAGCGAGCCAAACCAATGAGCGAAACGCGATGACGATTGAAGGCGAAAAAATGACTGTCGTTTGCACACAAATCGTCGGCATTTTGGTGTTTCGTGGATTGGCTCAGTCGGCACATTAGGTTGGATTGTCCACTTAATTTCCGCTTGGTGCGCTTACAGCTACGCCAAAGACAATCCGATTAGAAATTAACCTTTCTATTCATACAATCCTCCTTTTGCCCGATGTTTTACGGCGTCGGGCTTTTTTGTTTTCCAAACTCGCCGATTTAACGTAGAATAACCTAAAAGATGTGAGAGGTAAGATGTCAGAGGTTAGAGGCTAGATGTTAGTTTCTTACTAACCTCTAACCTCTGACATCTTACCTCTTTTTATGGTTAAAGAAGGAATTTCGTTTGTTTTAGTTCCGATTATTATCGCCGCAATTTTTGCGTTTTTTCAATTTTGGATTTTCGCCGGTTTCTTTGTCGCCGTCGCCTTTTTTATGGCGTTTTTCTTCCGCGACCCGAAGCGGACTATTCCGACTGAAGCGAATATCATCGTGTCCGCCGCCGACGGTAAGGTTACGCGCATCGAAGACCGCACAGACGGAAAATTCGTGAGCGTTTTTCTTTCGCCGATCAATGTCCATATCAACCGTGCGCCGATAGCCGGACGAGTCGTTAAAGTCGAATTGTTCCAAGGCAGAAAAGCACCGGCAACGAGCAATGAAGCGAGCCAAACCAATGAGCGAAACGCGATGACGATTGAAGGCGAAAAAATGACTGTCGTTTGCACACAAATCGTCGGCATTTTAGCCAGACGAATTGTTTGTTGGAGTAAAGCGGGCGATAATCTCGAACTCGGCGAAAAATACGGGCTGATAAAATTTGGTTCGCGCACCGATTTGCTCATGCCGTTGAACACGGAAATTTTAGTCAATGTCGGCGATAGAGTAGTCGGCGGCGAAACTATTATCGGAAAACTTATCGAATACTACATACCTGAAAAATACCAAGATGAACGTCTGACAGCGGAATTGTCAGCCTCTGAATAAACCTTTTGAGGTTTAACGACAGTTATGGAAACCGAACAAACAAAACCGCCGCATCGCGGCTTAAAAAAAGGTTTGTATTTAATTCCGACGGCGTTTACGGCGGCAAATGTCGCAATGGGCTTCCTTGCCGTCCTCTCTTCCGTGCGTGGTTTTCAACTTCTCGCTCCTTATCCTGAACAAGCCTCCATTTACTTTGGATATGCGGCGAAAGCCATCGCCTTCGCAATTTTATTTGACACTTTAGACGGTCGCGTCGCTCGGATGACTCGCACATCAACCGAAATCGGCGTGCAACTTGATTCGCTGGCGGACGTTTTAACTTTCGGCATCGCGCCAGTGGTTTTGATGTATAGCTGGGCAATCGGGGCGACTTTCGATGAAGCTAATTCGCTTCATGGTTTCGGCGTGTTCGTGTTGTTTATGTATTTGATGTGCGGAACTTTTCGGCTGGCGAGGTTTAATCTGCAAGGCACACGACCGCGCGTATTACTTGAAGGAACTCCGAAAGTTGATAAGAAAAACTTTGTCGGTCTGCCGATTCCCGCCGCCGCCGGGCTGATTGCTTCAATCGTTTATCTGCATCCGCAACCGCTGAGCACTTTCGGCGAAAACTTGTCAAACGTCTACACGCTTTTGATGATGATTTTAGTTGCCGGCTTAGGGCTTTTGATGGTCAGCACGATTCGATATACGAGTTTCAAAACTACTGGGGGCGGCAGGCGAAGCAGTTATGTGTTTCTGATCATTGCGGCGTTTGGAATGCTCATTTGGTCATTTCCGCAGTATATGCTTTTCGGGATCGCATCGGCGTATGTCGCGCACGGCATCGTTTGGTATTTATTGGGTTTCTTGAGTCCGAAAAGAAAAGAAATCCAGAGCGAATCTTCTATCTAAAATATCATTTATGTAAATCAATACTAGGAAAGTTAATCCAAAGAAGTATTTTAGTCGGGAGCGCAGGCATCTTGCCTGCAACGGTTGCGTCAGCAATCTAAAACGGTTGATAATCAGCAATTTCTGCGACGCTTCGCGCCCGTGCAGGCAAGATGCCTGCGCTCCCGACAAGAAATTGACTTCTATTAAACTGATTTTTGTTTTTAGTGTTGATTCACATCATTTATTTTTTTGTATTTCTTTGTTTCTTCTACCTTTTTCAATCGGTGTAACGGTTGCCGGGCGGGGATTTCCCCTGCGGCGCGAATTGGTTTCCTTGACATCATCGGGAAATTCAATGCCGCTGACGACAACTAACGAAACGAGCGTCAGAAACAACATCGAAATCGCCGTCGTATGCAGAACAAAATCGAAAAGGCTGTGAACTAAAATTGCAAAACAACCGGCGAGTGCGCCGATGCATACTCCGCGCCGAAAAGTGTTGGAAGTCTTTACATTTTCTAAACCGGTGCGGAAAAGTTGGAATAGAAAGAAACCGCCGATAATCAAACCGACAATTCCGGCGACGGCTAAAACTTCCAAATAATCATTGTGCGCTTGCTCGACGCGTTCCAGCCCGTTGAGCGAATCAAACGGCGTATATGCCACGCCGAATGCGCCGAAGCCCGCGCCGAACGGCAGATTTTTCAAAATCACGCTGATTGTAACCGTCCAGATGTGCATTCGATTAGTTGATAAATCTTCCGGGTTCGACGATTCCGCAAGCCGTGTCAGCGACGATTCGCCGCCGATTAAAATTGAGCCGATAATGATGGTTGCAACTAACAAAACCGCTAAACCGCTTTTTAACGCGAGTTGATTGTAATTTTTTGTTCTTGTCGTCAGAATAACGAGAAAAAATATAGCTGCCAGAAGTGAAATCAAACCGCCGCGCGAACCGCTCAAAAGCAACGCGATGCCCATCAGTGCGATTGCCGTAATATAAAGAAGGCGTCTGTCCTTTTGCACCGCGCCGACAAACATCAAACCGAGCGGCAGACAGAGCGTCATTTCCATATAAGCCGCGAAATTGTGGCGATTGACGAAAGAGCCGAACGGCGTGGCATATGGAACTTCGTAAATTCCGTAGATTTTATTTGGACTGAGAACGGCTTGCAAGATGGCAAAAAAAGCGAAGACAAAGCCGAAAATCGTAATTAACGACACAATTTTTCTCAGGCGGTTTGCGCTGTCAATAAAGGTGAGGAGCGCAGCGAAAAATAAAAGCAAAGCGAAAAAATGCAGCGCGGCGACTTTTGTTCCGAACGGTTCGAGCGACATTGTGCGCGGTATGCCGGAGATGCCCGCTACTTCCGCTAAACTGCCGAACGGAATCGTTTGAATCAGAGCGTAAAGAAAAGCGGCGGCAAGCGGAATTTGCAGAAGACTTTTGTTAAAGCGCAAAACTCCTCCGACAAAAGCATCAGCCGTCCACAACAAAAAAACTATAATTGCAGCAATATAAAAAATAGCGACAATCGGCTGGTGCACCGTTCCATATGCCAAAGCCGTAAAGATAATTGTCGCGCCGAGCAGAAAGAATAAAGTTTTGCTCGCCCAAGTTGTTTGGATTTCTTTCATTACAAGATAATGGATAATGGATAACGGATAATGGATAGCGAATAATGAGAAGTTGATATAGATTTAAATTAACTAAACGATTGCTGAATTTTTGTTAGAATAAATAACAATCTTTTTATTATCCGTTATTCATTATCCATTATCCATTATTTTGTTTTTTCCAATTTAAAATCGTCGTACCAAATTGTGCCAAAAATCGGACAGTTGTTTCCGCAGAAAGCGCGAGTCGTGCGTAGACCGACGGCTTCGGCATTAGGCGGTGTGCTAAATTCGAGTTTTACCAATTGCCAATCGCTTGTTCCGGTTGGAAATGGTTGGCTCGTAACGATGTTTTTGTCGTCATTGGCATTATAAATTTCCAGCGCGGGCGTTCCGCCGCTTTTTAAGTTTTCCGTGCGAAACCAAAATGTTAGACGATAATTCGCCGACGGTTCGACAGTCACAAATTGATAAATGCTGTAAAGCGTCGGTTCGGCGTAACCGCTAAATGAAACGCGTAAACTGCGGTTTCCTTCATGTTTTTGCGTCGGATCGAGTTTGACATCAACTTTTTCGATCGGCGAAACCTTCCAGCTAAAATATGTCTCTCTAATTGGCAGGATTGGATTTTCAAAACTTGCATTCTGGACGGTTTCGCCGCGCGCACCGGATTCGATGCCGAGTTCGCGCACGAATTCGAGCGATTGACGGTAAATCTTCTTATCGTAAAACGCCTGCGCGATAACTTTCGCATAAACCACATTCGCCGCTTTTTCTTCCGGCGAAAGCGTGTTCCAAATTCTCAAAGCATTTTCGGCACTTTCCTTTGAAGCGTAAAATCTCGCCAAATTTGCCCTGCCCGTCGCTGAATCACCGGCGATTTGGTCGAGTCGGCTGGCATCTTTTTCAAAATAATCCCAAGCGATTGAAAAAACCTGGTCGCGGTAAGCTGAATTACTGGCGGCGGCTTTTTTTAACTTTTCAAAAGCTTCATCGCTTCGGTTTTGGCGCAGATAAAAATTGCCGAGCTGCCAATGCGGATAAGTGTAATTCGGCGAAAGTTCGAGCGCACGCAGATAGGCTTTTTCCGCCAATTCGTATTCTTCCGATTGTTCGCGGGCGCGTCCGAGTTCAACCCAATAAAGATAATTATTCGGCGAGAGCCGGGCGACCGTTTCAAAACTCTTCGCGGTTTCGGAAATGGCTTCTGGTGTAAATGTATTTTTTTTCGTGCTGGCAACCAGCCAGTTTGCCAACGGGTCGCTCGGTGCCAAATTAACGGCAAGCGCGGCAATTTCCCTCGCGCTCGGCTCGGTCGTGGCGGTTTCATCCGCCAGCATATTGCCGAGTTGCCAGCGCACTGCAAACCAACCAAAAACTAGCACAAGCAGAATTGCCGCCGCCAATCCGAGTCGCACCGGCAACCGACGCGAATCTAAAATTTCGATTTGATTTTTGCTGGCTGTCATTTGTTCTTCGTTCTTTCTCATTAGTCATCCAAACTTTGCTCTTTAAAATCCAAAACTCAACTGAAGTCACAAAAAAAGATGGACAAAGGACTGGGCTCAGTTGACATTTAATAAGTTAACTTCTTTGTCAATTGCGACTAGGAGCTAGTGTATATAAAATCAACAAGCAAGCGGCTTTAGCCGAATATAATCAAAAAGATTTTTCCGCTTTGCTTTAGATAAAGCTGTTCGGAATTAACTTTTATCTTTGACTTTGGCTAAAGCCAATTTTCCTTTTTAACCTTAAACCACTAGCTAAAGCCAGTAGCAATTTATGAAATTGCAACAGAATCTAATGACTATGGATAAATTGAGCAATTTTTTCAATGACAAACTCCTGCTGTTCGATGGTTAATTCCGGGTAAATCGGAATCGCTAATGTTTCGCGCGAAGCCCTCTCCGATTCGGGAAAATCGTTTTCCCCGTAGCCGAGATACATGAAACATTCCTGCAAATGAAGCGAAACGGGGTAATAAACGTCCGCGCCGATTTCGCATTCGGCGAGAAATTGTTTTAACTCATCACGTTGCTTTGGAACGCGAATGACAAACTGATTATAAATATGCCGCCCGTTTTCTCGTTCAAACGGCAAAGTTATTTCTTCGGTCAAACCTGCATCAGTGAAAAGTTTTCGGTAATTGTCAGCGTTTTGCTTGCGCTTCTCAGACCAAGAATCTAAATGCGGCAGTTTAACCCGCAAAATTGCCGCTTGCAGCGCGTCGAGTCGTGAATTCAGCCCGACGTATTTGTGATAATAACGTTCTTCCGAACCATGAACGCGCAACGCGAAAAGTTTTTGCGCCAACGCTTCATCGTTAGTTGTCATAAAACCGCCGTCGCCCATTCCGCCCAAATTCTTTGACGGATAAAAACTAAAACAGCCGACTTCCGACCCTGCGCCCGCACGTTTTCCATTTTCCTCTGCACCGATTGCCTGTGCCGCATCTTCGATAAGAGGCACATTATATTTTTCGCTGATTCTTCGCAAATCTTCCATCGCGGCGCATTGCCCGTAAAGATGAACCGGCTGAATCGCTTTTGTTTTTTCGGTGATTTTCGCTTCGATTTGCGAAATGTCGAGATTGTAAGTCTGCGGATCAATATCAACAAATACGGGCGTTGCGCCGAGTCTTGTAATCGCGCTGACCGTCGAAAAAAAACTATACGGCGTGGTAATGACTTCGTCGCCCTGTGATACGTCCAACGCCATTAAAGCGAGCAGCAACGCGTCCGTCCCCGAAGCACAGCCGATTGCGTATTTTGTTTGACAATAATCAGCCAGTTCTTCTTCAAGAGCCTTAACTTCCGCTCCTAAAATAAATCCGTTGGAATCTAAAACCTTCGCAATTGCGGCATTGACTTCGCCGCGTAATGCTTCATTTTGAATTTTTAAATCTAATAAAGGAACTTTCATTTGTTACATTAATTATCATTTATCAAAAATGATTTATCAATTGCCTGCCAAATTCTTTTGCGGCTTGAAGATTGATAAATAATAAATGGTTGGTGATAATTGTTTCTCGATGATGACGGAAAATAAAAAGCGAACCTTTGAGATAATCAAACGACTCAAAAAAGAATACCCGGACGCGCATTGTGAATTAACTTACGCCAGCGCTTTTGAACTCTTAGTGGCGACAATTTTATCCGCGCAATGCACCGACGAGCGAGTAAATGTCGTCACGGCAACCCTTTTTAGAAAATATCGCTCACCGCAGGATTATCTCAAAGTCGCGCAGGAAGAACTCGAACTGGATATTCGCCCGACGGGATTTTTCCGCAATAAAGCAAAAAGCATCCAAGGCGCGTCCCGGAAAATCATCGAAAATTTCGGCGGCGATATTCCGCAAACAATGGAAGAGCTTTTAACGCTCAACGGCGTGGCGCGTAAAACTGCAAATGTTGTTTTGGGAAACGCTTTCGGCATCGCGTCGGGCGTGGTTGTTGACACGCACGTTTCGCGGGTTTCACATAGATTGGGTTTAACCGAAAATGTCGCGCCTGAAAAGATTGAAAAGGATTTAACCGTATTAGTTCCGCAAAAGGATTGGATTTTATTTCCGCACTTGTTAATCGCTCAAGGACGCAAGATTTGCCAAGCCAGAAAACCGAAATGCGAGATTTGCGTTTTGGAAAGCATCTGTCCGAAAATCGGCGTTATTCCGAATGACCGGTAAAGATTTTCCGAAAATCAACTTTAATTTCTTCGCTTTCGATTTCTTGATTGTGAAAAAGTTTTTCACCTTCGGCGGTTGTTACAAAGATTGAGTTTGAAAAAGGTTCGATTGTCCACACCGCCTTCACACCGTTTGTTACTAATACCTGTGCCTTTTCCAGCAAATCTTGGATGTTTTGGCTAGCTGAAATAACTTCGATTGCCACCAATGGCATTTCAGGATATTTGGGAAAATCACGAAGGAAATTCGGTTTAATTTGGTTTCGCAAATAAATTGAAACATCGGGCGTTAATCCGTTTCCAATGTCCAAAGTTAGCTCCGGCAGGGCTTTAAACATTTTATTTTCACTTATTTGCTCAATAATCTCCGCACAAATATAACTGTGATTAAACGACGGCAATTCTCTTTCCTCCGTTTGTTCTTCGAGAATTTCTTCAACTTCAGCTAACATCATTTTGCCACCTCGAATTTTTTTTACATTTTAGCACAAATTTTTAAAACTCAATTCCCTGCTGGGCGTAGATTCCCGCGTGGAAAGGATGTTTGATTTCCTTCATTTCCGTAACTAAATCCGATATATCAATCAATTCCTGCGGCGCGTTTCTGCCGGTCAGAACAATATGCAGATGCGGCTTCTTTTCGCGGACGGATTTTAACTCATTGATAACTTCCTGCAAGTCTAAAAATTTGTAATCAAGCACATAGACGAGTTCGTCAAAAACGAGCAAATCGTATTCTTCCGAACGCATCTTTTCGACGCACAACGCCCACGTTTCCTGCGATGTTTTAATGTCTTGTTCGAGACTGTTTGTATCCCATGTAAAACCGTCGCCCATTGTATGAACTTCAATTCCTAATTCTTCCGCCGATTCGTGTTCGCCATAACGGTCGGTTTTTGATTTCATAAACTGAATCATACAACAGCGCATTCCGCGTCCCGCCGCCCGCATCATCAATCCGAGAGCGCACGTCGTTTTGCCTTTACCGTCGCCCGTATTAACCATCAGCAAGCCTTTTGTATTCTCCTGATAGCCTTCGCGCCGCCATTTATAGCGTTTTTCTTCTACCATAAATTTAAAGGTTAAAAGTGGAAAAGTGAAAAAGCTGATTGCAAATGCTCAGCAAACTTTTTCACTTTTTCACCTTTTCACTTTTCCACTTTTTCACTTTTCTGCGCCGTCGTGGGCTTTCTCAACCGCTTCGGTCAAAGCCGCGATGATTTCTTTCTCGCGCAAATCCCAATCGCCTTCGACGCGACAGCCCGCCGCATTTTTGTGGCCGCCGCCGCCGAATTTCTCCGCGACTCGAGCGACATTGATACAGCCTTTCGAGCGCAAGCTGACGCGATAAGCATTCGGTTGAACTTCGCGCATATAAACAACCGCTTCCACTTCTTTTGCTGCTAACGGAATGTTGACGAATCCATTATTATCACCGTCAACTGCTTCCGAACTTTCTGCCATTTCGAGCGTCTGCCGCATCCAGGCGATTGTTCCGCTTTCGTTGCGCTGAACCGTCGCTAACACTTGGCGCATCAACTCGATGCGGCTCCAAGGATACGAGTTATAAACAACCTCAGAAATTTGCGCGGGTTTGACACCGACTTTGACGAGTTCGGAAGCGACTTTTAGAGTGCGGTCGGTCGTGTTCGGGAAATGAAATGAGCCGGTGTCGGTAACGAGTGCGAGATAAACGCATTCGGCGATTTCTCGCGTGATGCGTCCGCCGATGGCTTTGCAAAGATTGTAAATCATCTCGCCGACTGCCGATGCGGTTTGGTCAATCCAGTTGATTGTGCCGAAATGTTCGCTCGTCGCGTGATGGTCAATGTTGACGGTGAATTGATTTTCTAACCCCTTAATGCCCGGACGCGCTAAGTCGGAACATTCGATAACGAATATCGCGTCGTATTTGCCGTTGACCTCGGCGATTTGTTTGATTTCATCTGCACCGGGAAGCTGCGCGTAAGCGGCGGGAATGCCGTCGCGGACGATAACTTCGGCTGATTTGCCTAAGGAGCGCAAAAGCCAGCACAAACCCAAGGATGAACCGATGCCGTCGCCGTCCGGTCGGACATGCGTTGTTATCGCGAAATTCTGTTTATTTTCAATTAACTCTACTACTTGACTTAACACCGTTTGAAAGGCTGAAGGATAAAGGAGAAAGGATAAATAAAACAAATTGTTTCCTGGTTATCCTTTCTCCCTTCTCCTTTATCCTTTATCCTTCTCCTTTTTGAAATTCCCCTTTTTGCGTCAAATCTTGGATAACTTCTTCAATACGGGCGGCATTTTCTTCCACTGTGTCGCGCACAAAGTTAATTACCGGCGCGTGTCGCAAATCAAGGCTGAGTGCGACTTGTTGTCTGATAAATGTTGCGGCATGCTGTAGCCCCTTGAGTGCTTGTCTTATTTCGCTTTCGCTGCCTTGAACAGTTACGAAAACTTTCGCATCGCGTAAATTGTCCGATACGTGAACATCGGTGACGGTAACGGATAAGAGTCGCGGGTCGTCAAGTTCATAGCCGACAATTTCCGTAATTTCTTCACGCAGAACTTCTGCTAATCTTTCGGGTCTTCTCATTTTTCGTAATGGAAACGGCACGAGTAAATTAAAATTTCTTCATCGCTAACTTTGTAAACAAGGCGATGCTCGTCTGTTATTCGTCTTGACCAAAGACCTTTCAATTTGTATTTCAAAGGTTCGGGTTTGCCGATTCCCGAAAACGGATTGCGTCCGATGTCCTTGATGAGTTCAGTAATTCGAGTATGAATTTTCGTATTTTCACGCGACCACAAGTTAAAATGCTCAAAGGCTTCGGGGAGAAATGAAATCCTTCTCATAGATTTTCTATATCAACATAAATCCGTTTTTTCGGGTCTTCCGCATCCCGCATCGCTCGTTCCAAATGTTTGCGGTTGGCTTCGGTTGAAAGAAGATACTCGGTCGTATCCATCTCTTCTTTCTCAATCAAGACAATGACTTCGACTCGCGTTCCAATCGGCAAATCGGGCGTGGAAATTTCGACCATTCCGTTTTCCTTAACAACCGTCTTTTCTCTGATTTCCGTCAGCATAACTTTTACTTCCGTCATTAATTACAGTTCCGTCGCGGCAATTCGCTCAATCATGAATGATTCGATTTCATCATCAACTTTGATGTCGTTGAAATTTGCCAGACTGATACCACATTCAAAACCTTGACGGACTTCGTTGGTGTCTTCTTTAAAGCGTTTGAGCGATGAAATATCACCCGTCCAAGCCACCACGCCGTCGCGGATGATTCGCGCTTTTGATTGCCGCCTGATAAGACCTTCGGTAACGCGGCAACCGGCGATTGTACCGACTTTGGAAACTTTGAAAGTGTCTTGAACGACGGCTTTGCCTAAGATAACTTCACGCTCAATCGCGTCGAGCATTCCAATCATCGCGGCGGTGATTTCTTCTTCGACTTTGTAGATAATCGAATGTAGGCGAATATCAACATCTTCGGCTTTGGCAACGTCTGCCGCCCGATGTTCGGGGCGGACGTTGAAACCGATGATAACAACTGCCATCGAAGTTTGGTCGGCTTGCGTGGCGGAAGCGAGCAGAACATCCGATTCAGTAATCGCGCCCACGCCTGAACGAATCACGCGAACCTTTACTTTCTCAGTCGAGAGTTTTTCGAGCGTCGAGCGCAGAACTTCGACCGAGCCTTGCACGTCGGCTTTCAAGACGACTAACAATTCTTTAATTTCGGCGAGTCCGAGCGATTCGATACCGCGTTTCGTCGTCTTCAGCATCGCCAATTGTCTGGCTTGCATTTGTCGCTGGCTGGCGATTGACACCGCTTTATCAATATCAGAGACGACTTGGAACGTGTCGCCGGCTTGCGGAACGCCCTGCAATCCGAGAACTTCGACCGGCGTTGCAGGCGGTGCTTCCGTTATGATGTCGCCTCTGTCGCCGAACATCGCGCGAACTTTTCCGTAAAATTGTCCGACAATAAACGGGTCGCCAACGCGCAAAGTTCCCTGTTGAACTAAAACGGTAGCGACTGAGCCGCGTCCTTTATCTAGTTTGGCTTCGAGAACTACACCCGAAGCGCGCCGGGTCGGACTCGCTTTTAAATTCAATATGTCAGCCGAGAGCAAAACCGTTTCAAGTAGACTGTCAAGATTTTCGCGTTTTTTAGCCGACACGGAAACCATCTCTGTTTCACCGCCCCATTCAATCGGCTGCAAACCGAGACCGGCGAGTCCTTGCTTAACTTTATCGGGATTCGCGTCCGGTTTGTCAATTTTGTTAATGGCAACAATTATCGGAACGCCCGCCGCTTTTGAGTGTTCGACCGCTTCGACGGTTTGCGGCATTACGCCGTCATCAGCCGCGACGACGAGAATTACCACATCAGTTGCTTTCGCGCCCCGCGCCCGCATCATCGTAAAGGCTTCGTGTCCGGGTGTATCAAGAAATACAACTCGTCGGGTTTCCGCCGGGCTGTCGGGATTCGGCACGAAAACGCTGTATGCGCCGATGTGCTGCGTGATTCCGCCGGCTTCGCCTTCGGCAACATTATCCGAGCGAATCGCGTCGAGCAAGGAAGTTTTACCGTGGTCAACGTGACCCATCACGGTTACTACCGGCGGACGTGAAACTTCCACGTCATCAGAATCAGCCGCGATAAGTTCCTCAAATTCCTGCTCGATAACCATTTCTTCAAACGGCACGAAACTTACATTATAACCGTATGTTTTGCCCAACTCCGCCGCCATATTCTCTCCGATTGGCTGGTTGAGCGTGGCAAAAATTCCGCGTTTGACGAGCAATTGAACGATGTCGCGCGGCGTGACGCCGAGCGCTTCGGAAAATTCGCGGATAGTTGCGCCTTCGGTTAAGCGAACCGCTTTTAGATTGTTGCTGTCAACTTTGCCGACTTGTGCAATCAGACGTTCTTCAATCGAGAGCGGACGCGGCGGCGCGAAATCTCTCTCTTCAAATTTTCCGCCTTTTTCAGTGAATCTGCCGCCGCCTTTTTTCGCGGCTGAACGTCCGAGTTTTTTGCGTTGGTCAGCCGGCGGCGTATAAACGGTCTTCGGTGTAGCTGTTTCGCCCGGCGTTCCGCGCAATTCAGAGGGTCGTCCGCCTTTCGCATCACGGCGCGAATCTCTCTTTGGTCTTTCTCTACTATCTCGATTATCGTTAGAGTCTGTTTGTAATTTACCGCTTTTTGTTTGAGATTCGCTGACGACGCGCTCGCCCGGTTTAACGCCGGCTTTGATTGCATCCTTCGTTAAAGTAAGTTGTTTGATTTGCGTTCCCGTCGGACGCAAAACTCGTGTCGTAGATTTCGGAACTTCCGTTCCGGCAGGTTGCTCCTGAGTTTCAATTTGTTCCGCTATCGCTTCAACTTCCGTCGGAGTTTCGGTTTGCTCGATTTCAGTCGCTTCTTCTACAACCGGCGACATTTCCTCCTCAGAAACAGCTTCTTCTTGAGGCTCTGTTTCAACCTTTTTCTGTAATTTTCTGATTTGGCGAAATTGTTTTTGCGGTTCTTCTTCAACCAGGACTGGTTTTTTCGTTTTCACCGCCGGTTTCTCCGGTTTCACTTCTTGAGGCTGGATTTCAACCGCCGGAATTTCCTCTTCAACCGGTGCTTCTACTTTGGCAACCGTCTCTTTCTTGATAACTTTGATTGCCCGTTTGGGGGCGGTTTCGGCTTTCGGGAAATATTTATTACGAACCTTTTCTGCCAACTCTTTGCTGACGGAATTAGACGGCACACTCACATCTGCGCCTTCACGCCGTAATTCTTCAATCACGCGCTTGGTGTCTTGCTTCAGGTCTTTCGCTAAATCGTAAATCCGAACTGATGTTCCTACGGGCATATTTATCTTTTTAAGTTCTTTATTCCAAATGACAAATTTATTCGAGCGACCATATCGCCAAACGAATTTTCACTAAACTCATCACTCTTTTTCGGCTGAATTTTCAGCCGCTTCTTCAATCGTTTCAACTTCCAATTTTTCCGATAATTTTTCACCAATCGGTTCTTCCTTAACAATGTCCAAAATTTCTTCCGATTCTTCCGAAACCGTTTCCAGAGGAGAAAGGTCTACAATTTCTTCTGATTCTTCTGGAACGGTTTCTGTCCTAGTTTCAGCCTCGCTTTCTAAATTCTCTGTTTCCAATTTTTCTTCAGGTTCAGAGATTTCTTCCGTTTGCGTTTCGGAACTTTCAGGCGTTTTGGGCGTTTCTTCCGAGTTTTCCAGTTCCATATCAGCCGCACCGACTTGCAGATTTCTGGCTTCGACAATCGCTTTTGCCGCGCCGACAATTTTCTCGGCTGCATCGAGACTTGTATCGAGAATGTCAACTAAATCGTCAACCGATGTCGCCGCCAAAGTTTCGACATCGTTAATGCCTTTTTCCTTCAAATCTGCCGCTTGAGAAGCCGTTACTCCTTCTAAAGCGGTAATCGGAACAGCTTCGCCGGAAGCCATCATTTTGCCCATCTGCTGCGCGATTTCCTTCTTCAAAAGTTCTTCGCTCACGATGTCAATGTCCCAACCGACAAGGCGTGTAGCAAGGCGCACGTTTTGTCCGCGCTTGCCGATTGCCAGTGAAAGTTGGTCTTCGTTGACAATAACTTCCATCTTGCGATTATTAATATCCGTAATCCGCACTTGCGAAACTTTAGCTGGACTCAGAGCGTTAGCGGCAAACACCGACGGCTCGTCCGACCATTCGATAATGTCAATTTTTTCGCCGCGCAATTCTTTGATAATCGCCTGCACGCGCGAGCCTTTCATTCCGACGCACGCGCCGACCGGGTCGACGTCTTTTTCATTCGATGTAACGGCGATTTTTGCACGGTCGCCCGGCTCGCGGACGGCTGATTTTATCACCACCGTGTCATCATAAATTTCAGGAACTTCCATTTCAAATAACCGCTTGAGAAGCGCCGCTGAAGCGCGTGAAACTTTAATCTGCTGACCTTTCAAATCTTTTGAAACATCTTCAATCACGACGCGAACCCGTTCGCCTTGATTCCAAGTTTCGTTTCTGGCTTGCTCCTGTTTCGGCAAAATCGCTTCCAGATTGTTGCCCAAATCAATAATCATATCGCCGCGCTCGAAGCGTTTGACCGTGCCGTTGACGAGCGAGCCGATTTTGTCTACATACTCTTCGTAAACTTTTTCGCGGATGGCTTCGCGCACTTTTTGCACCAGAATTTGTTTGGCGGTCTGCGCGGCGATGCGTCCGAGTTCTTCGGTCGGAAGCGGAATCAGAAGCATATCGCCGAGTTCGATTTCGTCGCCGGCGAGTTCCTGCGCTTCCTCCAGCGAAAGTTCAGATGAAGGATTTTCCACTTCGGCGACGACTTCTTTTTGCGCCGAAATTTCAATCATTCCTTCTTCATTGTTCCACTCGACTTGGATGCTTTCGCCGGTTTTGTCCTGCGTTTTAAATTGTTTGCGGGCGGCGGCGCGAACGGCTTCCTTCATCGCCTCGATAACCAAATCGCGGTCAATTCCCTGCTCGCTCACTAATGCTTCAATGCTTTGTCCGATGGATGTCATAACCTTATTAAATAGTGGTCAGTGGTCAGTGGTCAGTGGTCAGTGGTCAGTTTTGAACCGTTCCATTTTCCACTATTCACTATCCGTTACGTTTTAATTCTTCGTGTAAATCAACTTCTAAATTAGCTTTGGCAACCGTGCTGTATGGAAACCGCACCGTGCCTTTTGTTTTATCTTCAAAGACGATTTCTTCGTCTTCGACACCGACGATTCGTCCGCGAAAATTCTTTTGTCCGTCAACCGCCTGGTTGGTTTTAACTTTCGCTAAATTCCCGGCGAATCGTTCAAAGTCCTTCAAATTGTAAAGCTCGCGTTCAAGACCGGGCGACGAAACTTCCAACAAATAAGCTGCCGGCAAAAAATCTTCGGCATCGAGCAGCGTTTCGATTCGGCGGCTGACCGTCGAGCAATCCTCGTGCGTAACTCCGCCCAGTTTATCAATGAAAACGCGCACCGTTGGATTTTTCGTCGAACCGACGATTTCTACTTGAACAAGCTCCAAACTATTTTCTTCAGCCGTCCGAACGGCAATTTCGCGGATTCGTTCATCCATCAAATGCTTCATCTGTTTGTCTTTCGCCCAAAATAAAAAGTGGGCGCGAAACCCACCGAGAACGTCCCCACCGCTTCGCAGGAAACGAGTATCATACACGAAAATTAAAGGTGTTGGCAAGCCTTCCTATTAGACGCTTGATTTTAACCTTTCAATTGCCATCATATTAATTTCATTTATCTTTTTTTTTGATTGTAGAAAATTTTCGCTTGAAGCATCCGACGCAAATTCTTCGAGCATTATCAAAAATTGTTTAGTTTCGAAAATTAACCGGGTCGCTTCTTGCTTATCGATTTGTGTAGAATCAGGAAAATTGTTTCCTGATTCTTTTACTTCCTTAACGCCTCGTGCGTAAACCACACAGTTTACTTCGGAGTTGTCGGCTATCTCAGCAGATTCGACGATGGTCTGTAAAATCTGTTCTGTATTTTTGGTGGACGGTGTTTCGCGCCTTACGCGAAAGAGAATTTTTCCCTCTTCAGAAATTGCCGCCATCCTTAAAATTCGTGCGACCTAAATCGGCAACTAACGCAGTATTTTTCATTCTAGTTTTAAAACTTCAATAATTGAGCCGTTTGCGGATGTGTTAACTTTAATGCGAATCAGTAGTTAAAATTATCGACGTTGAAAACAAAGGACTTGCGCCGTCGGTGTTGTTGCCGCATATAAAATGGAATCTCTAAGCTGTTGATTTTCCTAATTCGATTTCAACTACTGATTCGCATTTTAGAAAAACTTAAAAATTTAATATAACTTATTTTTTTCAATTTTAACTTTCGACTTATGATAAAAGTATGTTATAAATGTTTTCATATTTGGGATTACGGTCTTCCTAAATACAATAAAACTTTACCTTTAATTTTTGCAATTCCCGACAATTTTTATTGACATCAATAAATAATTCGTGTAAAAGATTGATAGGTTTGATTTTTTGAAATAATTGATTTAACGAGATACAAGAGGAGAAATATGAATAGCAAAGTTTGGATTCGAAAAGCACTTTCGATGTGCTTAGTCGTTGCGACAATTGCAACTTACTCAATGGTTGCTTTGGCAGGCTCGGAAAGAGTTGCCGGAGAACTTTCAGTTTCAGGAAAAATTGTTAACGGTGAAACTCCGTTTGTTAAAGTTAACGGTGAAGCAGCGCAGAGTGGTCGTTCAATCTTTTCGTCCAGCACGATTGCTACGCCGGAGAATGTCAGCGCAACGGTTAATATCGGAAGGGTTGGCAAAATCGAACTCGCTCCGAATACAACTTTGGCTTTATCATTCGACGAAAGAGGTATCAACGGCGATTTACTTGCCGGTCGAGTTACTGTTTTGAACTCGTCCGATACAGTCAACATCAAAACGCTCGACGGAACAATTGCCAAACTCAGCACCGGCAATTCTGCTGCTGCTACCGGAAAAGTTCAAGACGACGATGACAGCGACAATGACGGCGGCAGCGCGGTGTTAATATGGGCAGTAATTCTTGGCGGAGCGGCTGTCGGTATTATTATTGCGACAACTACTGATAATAACCGAATTGCCGTTGGCAGCAACACAATTGTTGTTAGCCCAACTCGTTAATTTTTTGAAAACCTTTCTTGAATCATTATGCTTTATAAAGTACTATGAGAATAGGAAAGATTTTATTTGTAATATTTAGGTTTGATATAGGAGGAGATTAAATACAATGCTCGGCAAAAATTTGATTAATAGAGCTATAACGTTATTCACCGCCGTTGCCGTCTGGAGTGCTTTTTCAATGATTGCATTTGCCGCTCCAAACGATACGATGGGCGAAATTACTTCCAGCGGACAAGTTACGGTTAACGGACAATCTGTGGCTTCCAGTTCAACTCTGATTTCAGGCAGCACAATCGTTACCGGCACGAATTCATCTGCTATTGTCAATTTAGGTAAAAACGGAAGAGTTGAAGTCCTTTCAGATTCCTCGGTAACGTTGAAATTTACTGAAAATGCAATAGTCGGAATGTTGGTCGCGGGTAAAGTTCGCGTTTCTAGTACTGCCGGTGTGGGAACAACGGTTACAACGAGAAATGCTACGGTCATCGCCGACACCGGTCAAGGTAATACATTTGGCGTTGATGTCGGCTGCGCTAATGAAGACAGATGTACCCAAACATATGTCGAAACGACAGCCGGTTTGGTAACGCTGCGGAGCGGCACAACTGACAAACAAGTTGCCGCCGGAACCGATGCGACATTTGGAAATCCGTCACAAACCGGTTGTAAGCCGTGTTTGCGTCCTGGAACTGCCGCCCCAGTAGTAACTGCTGGGTTAGGCGTAGGCGCGATTGCTGCTATTTTGCTAGCAGCCGGCGGCGCAATCGGAGCAAGCGTGATTTTCAACGGAAGTACCCAAACGGAAATTGGCGGCAACGCAATTGTTATCAGCCCAAGCCGCTAATATTTAGGTCTTCTTTTGTAGTTTTGCAAAACTAAACTTAACGTCAGAAATTTATACGGGTCATGTTGCAGAATATGACCCGTATAAATTTGTTTTGATTTGTGAATTATTTGACATTATAATTATTTTTATGCACATTGCAGTTGTTGGAACAGGCTATGTCGGATTAGTTACGGGCGCTTGTTTTGCAGAATTTGGAGTTGAAGTCACTTGTGTTGATGTTGATAAAGAAAAGATTGATCGTCTTAATCAAGGTATCATTCCCATTTACGAACCGGGTCTAGACAAAATAGTAGAAAAAAATTCATCTGCCGGCAGACTGCATTTTACAACCGATATCAAATCCGCCGTCGAACAAGCGTTGGTTATATTTCTAGCTGTCGGAACTCCGCCGCGAGAAGACGGTTCGCCCGATATGAGTTTTTACCAATCGGCGGCAAAAGACATTGCTGAAAATATGAACGGTTACAAGGTCTTAGTAACAAAATCAACCGTTCCCGTCGGCACAGGCAAATGGCTTCGTAAATTTGTTTCCGAACACCAGAAATTAAAAACTAATTTTGGGGTGGCTTCAAATCCTGAATTCCTGCGCGAAGGCGCGGCGATTGAAGATTTTATGCGTCCCGATAGAGTCGTTATCGGAAGCAACGAAGAAGATGCAATAGCGATAATGAAGGATTTATATCGCCCGCTTTATTTAATTGAAACGCCGGTTGTTATCACTTCGCTCGAATCTGCCGAGCTAATCAAATACGCCGCCAACGCTTTTCTCGCCACAAAAATTACATTCATCAACGAGATTGCCAATTTGTGTGATGCCATCGGTTGCGATGTTCACGATGTCGCTCGCGGTATGGGAATGGATAATCGGATCGGCAAGAAATTTCTTCATCCGGGTCCGGGCTACGGCGGTTCGTGTTTTCCAAAAGACACGCGCGCTTTGACGACCGTCGCCGACCAATTCGGCGTTGAAACATTGATTGTTGATTCGGTTATCGAAGCTAACGAGCGACAGCGCAAAGCGATGATTCCGAAAATTGAAAAACTGGTCGGTGATTTGAGCGGCAAAAAAATTGCCGTTCTCGGACTTTCATTTAAGCCCGAAACCGACGATATGCGTGAATCGCCTGCAATTGATATAATCAAAGAATTACAAAATCGCGGCGCAACAGTCAAAGCCTTTGATCCGGTAGCGATGGAAGAAGCTAAGCATTCTCTGCCCGATATCGAATTTGCTACTGACGAATTTGACGCGATTGAAGGCGCGGACGTTTTGGTTTTTCTAACTGAATGGAATCAATTTCGTGCGCTCGATATGGAAAAGGTTAAACGACTTCTAAAGTCGCCCAAAATTGCCGACCTTCGTAACATCTATGAGCCAAGTGATATGCGCGAGATGGGATTCGAATATGTCGGTGTTGGACGATAATCAATGAAGAATTTCAAATTACGAATTACGAATCGGCGTAAAAGATAATGTTTGCGATTTTTAATTCGTCATTCGTAATTCGTAATTTTTATTTATGCTAACATCAAAAGTTCTCGTCACCGGCGGTGCGGGTTTCATCGGTTCAAATATTGCCGATGAACTTATTAAACAAGGTGCAAAAGTCGTCATACTAGATAATTTTGTTACTGGATTTCGTGAAAATCTGGAAGAAATCAACGGCGATTTTGAATTTGTCGAAGGCGATTTGAACGACGACGCAAAACTCAAACAAGCCGTCGAAGCGGTTGAGGTAATTTTCCATCAAGCTGCTCTGCCGTCAGTCCCGCGCTCGATTGATAATCCTCAAGAAACTCACCAAGCCTGCGTTGACGGGACTTTCAATCTTCTTCTAAAAGCAAAGGAAAACAACGTCAAGCGCGTCATTTACGCTGCTTCCAGTTCAGCTTACGGCGACAAAGAAATTTTACCGAAAGTCGAAACGATGCTTCCCGAACCGCTTTCGCCTTACGCTGCCGCTAAATTGATGGGCGAATATTATTGCCAAGTTTTCTCAAAAGTTTACAGTTTGGAAACAATTTGTCTGAGGTATTTTAATGTTTTCGGTCCTCGACAAAATCCTTCATCACAGTATTCAGGTGTTATTTCACGTTTTATTGACGCGCTGATGAGCGGTAAAACCCCAATTATTTACGGTGACGGCAAAACAACTAGAGATTTTACGTACATCGCCAATGTCGTTGATGCTAATATCAAAGCCGCGCAAACCTCGAAAGGTATCGGCGAAGTGATGAATGTTGCCAACAGCGAACGCATCTCTTTGAATGAACTGCTTGATGTTTTGAAAAAAATTACCGGCAAAGAAAACATTTCCGCCGAATATCAAGTCCAAAGAAAAGGCGATGTCAAACATTCTCAAGCCGATAACGGGCGCGCCATAGAATGTCTCGGTTATGAAAAGTTAGTTGGACTAGAAGAAGGCTTGCAGAAAACGATTGATTGGTGGAAGACGAGCCGATTTGCTGGGAATGGAGCGCCGTCATCTTGACGGCACTTTACGATTGCCAGCAATATGCTAGCGTTCCTTAAATTATTTTCTTTTAACAATTACTAATGTTATATCGTCGTTGGCGGGCGCGGTTTGCGTGAAAGCGGAAAGTGCGGATTCGACTTTATCGCGCAAACCCGATGCCGATGCCTTCAAATTTTTACTCACAACCTGTGTCAATCTTTCCATTCCGAACTCGTCGCCTTTTAGATTATTTGCTTCAGAAACGCCGTCCGAATAAATAACTAACGCCTCGCCTGACTGCAATTGAGTTTGCCCGACTTCAAATTCCGCAAACGGTATGATTCCAAGCGGAAATCCGCCCGCCTCTAGCTGCTTAACCGTTCCGTCAACGTGTCCGACGAGCGGCGGATTGTGTCCCGCATTAATGTAATTTAAAATGCCGGTTTGCGGGTCGAGTTCAGCGATAAAAAGTGTTACGAAGCGATTGGTCGGCGTATTTTCGGCGAGATATTCGTTGACCGATTTTACCGTTTGATGCAAGGAAGTTCTCGCGGCAACCTGCCCGTGAATCGCAGCGTGCAGACTAGACATCAAAAGCGCGGCGGCTGTTCCCTTACCTGAAACGTCGCCGAGCGCGATGAGCATTTTCCCGTCGTGCTGCTCGATAAAATCATAGTAATCGCCGCCGATTTCATAACACGAAAACGAAATTCCCTGAAATTCATAACCGTCTATTAAAGGCGGCGCGGACGGCTGAAAGCGTTGCTGAATTTCCGTCGCTAATTCGAGTTCGTTTTGGATTCTTTCTTTTTCAAAGCGTTCTTCCAATAGCGTTGCGTTTTCAACCCGAATCGCCGCCACCGATGCCAAAGTCGTCAAGATATTTAAATGTTCTTCGGTAAAGGTCGCTTCGTGCGTCGGCGAATCAGCGTAAATAATTCCAAAGATTTTCGTTTGGCTGACGCTTAGCGGCACGGCTAAGACAGAACGTATGCCGAGCAGAGACATTGTTTGACTGGCATAACGCGGATCGTGTTGAGCGTCGGAGGTCAAAACGGATTTGCCGTTTTTCATCACTTCGTCCATTACGGTACGGCTGATGCGAACTTCTTCGATTCGTTCATCTTTGCCGCGCACACGGGCGACCGAAATTTTCATTCCGCCTTCGGTCGCCTCGTCCTGCAACATAATCACGCATCGTTCGGCTGGAACGGTTTCAAAAACGAGCGAGGCGACTTGGTTTAGAGTTTCGTCCAAACCGCTTGACGAAAGAAGCGCAAGTCCGACTTTACTTATTAAACCGAGTAAATCCGTGCGTGTCGAATAATGCGATTTCAGAACTTCCGCTGTCGGGTTAGTCAAGCGCGAAAAAGAAATCGTCATTGACGGGTCGAGAGCTTCGGTATTATCCGAGATTAACGTCGCGTTTTGATTTGTTCTCGATTTTTCGTCTTCAAAAACGATGACGGTTTCGCCGATTTGAATTTCGCCGCCTGTCGTGAGCGGAATCGGCATTGAAACCTGCGAACCATTATAACGTGTGCCGTTCGCCGAGCCTAAATCAAGCAGCCAATAAGCATCACCTTCTTGGCGAACTTCGGCGTGCAGGCGCGAAGCGAATGCATCGGGAATACAAATGTCACTTCGGGCAGAGCGTCCGATGGTTGTCCGCAAGCGCGACAAAAAAACTTTATCCGCCGGACGGTCGGCTGTTTTAACTATTAGTTGGGGCATATTTCGATTTTGGATTTTAGATTTTGGATTTTGGATTTATAAACCTTATCTTTGAAAATCTAAAGTTTGAAAATTTTCAAATTTCTTTTTTCTCTGTGCGTCTTTGTCCATAAACAACTACCGTTCCCGCCAGAAAATCGTGCAGAGCGCGTCCCTTTGGATTCAAAATAGAAAACAAAAATCCTAAACCAACAGTTGCAATCGTGAGCAGATAACCAATCGAATGCCGCACCAGAAGCTGGCTGAACGAAGCTATATTGCCGTCGGTTCTGACAACTCTTAAACCGGTCAGCATTTTGCCGATGCTTTGTCCGCTGAACATCGGGAAAATTACAAAATTCGTCAGGGCAAGTAAAACCATAATCAGCCAGCCCGTGTTGCTAATTTCACTATTGAGTAGCTTCGACGATTCGATATTCATTAGTCTGCCGATTAAAAGACTGCTAACGGGTATAAAAATTAGTAAAATATAATCAATCAGAATCGCGCCACAACGCAGTAAAAATGGTGCTTTCAAACGTTCCGCTGCAAAATCTACGATAACTTGTTCGGTTCTTACCGCTTTAGCTGGAACGGCTCTTTCTACTCGCGCATTCATAAAACTTATATTTATAATTCAGATAGATTTAAAGTTATCCAAGAACAAAATGCAAGGTCGTATCGCCCAATCTTAATTTATCGCCGTTGGTTAAAAGCTGCGGTTGATGCGGCAAAAGCCGAACGCTGTCGCTGACCACGGGCAAAATAAACGTTCCGTTTGAAGAACCTAAATCTTCCACCATAAACTCGCTTCCCTCGCGCCAGATGCGGGCGTGGCGACGCGAAATTTTCGTTTGCGGGTCGTATTTCGACAAATCAACTTCCGGAAAAATATTCGATTGCGGGTCGCGCCTACCAACGAGATTGTTTTCCTTTTCAAGCCGATATGCGGGCTGTTCGAGTTCGTTGGTGCCGATGATTAAAAGCTGCGCGGTCAGCGGCGCGGGCGCGTAACTTTCCGAATGAACGCCTTGTTGGGCAAGCGGCTGTTTCGCACCGCAAAACGCGCAGAACATATCGGTAGCGACAATTTTTTGTCCGCAGAATCCGCAAAAGACCGGTTGGTCTGATAGAGAGATTGAAACGGGTGCTTTTTTAACTCCGTAGGTAACTCTGCCGGCTTTCAAATTTCCGAGATGTTCTTCGAGAGCTTGGCGCAGTTCGGCAGCGTTGGCAAAACGCTTATCGGCGTTATATTCAACTGTCCGCATCAAAATTCTCTCCATCTGGTCGGACAATTGCGGATTTATCTGACGCGGACGCGGATGTTTTTGAAAATCGAAAATCAGAAGCGGATTGCTCTGCGGGTCGGCGCCCGTCAAAAGGTGAAACAATGTCGAGCCTAAGCTGTAAATATCAGAACGCGCTTCGACGTTTCCGCTAAACAGTTCCGGCGGCGCGTAACCCATCGTGCCGACTGCCGTCACGCCTTTTTCCTCTTTATTGACCCAGCGAGCAATGCCGAAATCAATCAGCATCACGCGCCCGGAATTGCCGTCAATCATAATATTGGCGGGCTTTAAATCACGATAGATAATCGGCGGCTGGCGGTTGTGCAGGTAATCTAAAACATCGGCAATTTGAATCGCCCACTGCGTGACGCTCGTTTCGTCAATTCGTCCTTCGGGCGCGGAACGAAGCCGATTAGCTAAATCGCCGCCCGAAATATATTTCATCACGAGATAAAACCTGGCTTCCGATTCGTCAAAGAAATAATCGTAAATCGTCGGAATTGATTGATGGTCGAGCGATGTTAAAAGCAAAGATTCCCGTTTGAAATCGTTGACGGCTTTTTCCTGCTGCACATCTTCGATATACGATTGCACCATTTCCTTGACGGCGCGGAGAACTCCGCCTAGATTTTTGTCGGATGCGAGATAAACTGCTCCCATTCCGCCGCCGCCGATTTTTCTGACAATCTCATAACGTCCGTTCAAAACCGTTCCTTCATCGAGCGGTTTGAGTTTCGTTTTATTTTTGCTGTCCGTATCATTAACGCCGATGTTCGGTTGAGTAAATGAACCGGCTCCGACAGATTTACCGGGTGTTTGCACTTCGGCTGAATTGACCGTTTCTTGAATCGGGCTTTCCATTACCGGCGGTGTTTCCTCAACACTTTCGGTCTTTTCCATAATTCTCACCGAATCGAATCGCGACGGCGGACAACTTTCTTCGACGGGAAGCTCGATGTCGGGCATTTTAATCGGCTGCTCGACAAAAGCTGAATTTTCAGCCGGAGTTAAATCGATCAATTCTTCCTTTGTAGCCGTAATTTCAGGTGTTTCAATTTTTTCTTTAACACAGAAACCTTCCGAAGAAAAATTTTCTTTCGCTTGAAAATTATTCGCATCTGGTTGACTAGGCGAGCTACCTTCTCCTATCTGAGAGACAATTTCATCAGCCGACTTTTCGGGCTCTTCAGCAGATAAAACTTCTTTGACTTCTGCTTCTTGGTAGGACATCAGCGAAGACTCGGTTTGTGAATTTTCGATTTTGCCAATTTCATCTTCTAATTCCTCACCCTCGGTTGAAACGAAAACAGGCTCAAGGTTGACATCTTCAACCGTTTTTATTTCACCTGATTGAGCATCTTGATTTTCGGTATTTTTTATTTCATCGGAAACGGCTTCTGAATGTCCGACCGACGGTATTAATCTTTCGATAATCTGTGGCGGAGGAATTTCTGAGAAGTCTTTTGGTTGTTCAAAACTTGACGATAAATCAGCATTTTGCATTTTATCTTTAAACGAATTTTCACCTTCATTTGGTTTATCAAATATAAACGGTTCGTCTTCCGCACTTTTACCAGCAGTTGTGCTCGCAGAAAATTCATTCGATGCAATTTTCCGATTCAAACTTTCCACTGTGATTTCATTTGAAAAATCATCAACTTTATAATCATTAGCTTTGCCGGCCGCTTTACCAGTCGCCAATGTTGGTGCGAATTCTTCGTTAATTTGAATTGTTTTATCTTCTACACTGGCGTTTTCCTCAATTACCGCCGCATTTGGCTGTTGAGCAACAATGATTTTACTTTGCGAATCTTTTTCTCCATCATCCGCTATCGCCGGCGGAGATAAAGAGATTCCGCAATACGGACAATAAATATCATTTTCAGCGACTTGCTCGCCGCACTCGTAACAGTAAGCCATTTTTTTAGTTTCCAAATCTATTGACTGATAATCAAGCGCAAAAAAGTTTTACCGACAATAATTTCGTCGCCGTCGCTCAGCAGATGCGCGTTGCCGGGAACTAAACGCCGTCCGCGATTGACGAAAGTTCCGTTGGTCGAACCTAAATCTTCAATCGAATATTGCCCGTCGTTGTGCAAAATTCTGGCGTGCCGCCGCGAGACTTTCGCTTCCGGATCGTGTCGGTCTAAATCAATATCAGGAAAAATACCATTGTCTGCGTCCCAACGCCCGATAAGGGATTCGTCTGCCGAAATGGGAAATTCCTTGCCGATTGAATTGCCGCGCTCGACAAACAATGTCGCGTGAACACTTTTGTTTGGCAGATTTCCATTTTTCTCCGAAGATCTTTCCGTTTCATTTATCGCGGCGATGGGCGGAATTCCAATCGACGTAGCATTTGACGATTGAAACACAGGCGCTTCGGACATCCGAGTTTGAAAACTCGGCATTTCTCTATTTTCGTTTTTTTTATCCTTGCTTTTTATCAACGCCGCGCCGCATTCATCGCAGTATTGCGACTGGTCGAGATTTTGCATTCCGCAAGTTTGGCATTTTATCATTTGCTTCATCCGGACATTCTTAGTTTTAATTACGGCAATGACAGTTTAACCCGTATTTTGTCGTTCGTAAATCGCTGAGGCGCTTCTCCGAGATGCGCCGGCAGAAATTTATTTGATAAAATCTGCAGAGGAATTTAAAGTATTTTTTCGATTGATTATTCAATTGATTGTAAAAAGAGTTTTTTGAAACTCTTTTTGCCTATTCGGCGTAGAAATGTCAAACGCACACAAACTAAATAATTGCGTTAACTTAATTTTAAAATCAGAAACTCTACTTTTTTAGAGGAATAATAAAATATATGGCACTCAGCCGTAAAGCAAAAATTATTATCGGTGTTTCAGCCACCGTTTTAATAATCGCAATTATTATCGCCAGCGTTTTCGCCACGCGTAAAGACACACCAGAAGTAACGGTCGTTAAAGTCGAAACGCGGCGTGAATTGCGCTCGACAGTTACATCTTCGGGTGAGGTTCGTCCGATTCAGTTTATCAATCTGACGAGCGAAGTTCAGGGCAGAATCGAAGATATTTACGTCAAAGAAGGCGACAAAGTTACGGCGGGAACACCGCTCGTCAAACTCGACCCGACACAGTTGCAATCCGGCACGGACGCGCAGCTTGCCGCTTATCAAGCGTCGCAAAATGAAATGCAGGTTACTCGCTCGCAAGTTTCAGCCGCCCAAAATCAACTTTCCCAAGCCCAGCAAGGTTTAAATGCTTCGCAAGCGTCGGTTGATACGACGATTCAGCAGGTTGCATCAGCTCGTCAACAGGTTGAAACTGCTAAAACCGATATTCCTAAAGCTCAAACTGAAATTGATAGAGCCAAAGTCGAGTTAAATGCGGCAAAGCGTGAGTTTCGCCAATCCGCAGAATTGGTAGAAAAAGGTTATGCCAGTAAACTTGAGTTTGACCAAGCCAAAGACCGGGTAGAGAATGCTGAGGCTGTCTTGCGAAATGCTCAAATCGCTTTGCAATCCGCTCAATCACGCATTAAATCGGCACAGCTTGCTGTCAATGAAGCAGAAGCGCGAGTTAAAGAAAACCGGGCGCGGGCGAGGCAGCAGGAAGTTGCGGTGAAAGATGCGCGGCGCGGAATTGAAACGGCAAATCTGAGCGCCGACGCGAGTTCAAAACGTTCCGAGCAGCAAGCTGCCGTTTTAAGCGGACAAAAAAGTCAGCGCGATAAAACTATGCAGGTCGCGCCGATCAACGGCGTGATTGCCGATATTCCGTCAAAAGTCGGCACATTCGCCGTCGCCGGACTTTCGACCACGCCGCTTTTGACGATTGCCGATATGTCTACGGTTAACGTCGAAGTAAAAGTTGACGAAACCGAGATTGATAAAGTCGAAGTCGGACAACCGGTTAAAGTTAAAGTTGACGCATTCGGCGAAAAGGAAATCGTTGGAAAAGTAACGCAGAAAACGCCGCTCGCCGTTGGCAAATCGCAAACTTCCGGCGGACTTTCAACCAATATTAACGTGCAGGAAGCAAAAGAGTTTCGCGTGGTTATCGAATTAGTCGAAATGACGGAAGATGTCCGCGACGGATTGCGTCCGGGAATGAGCGCAACCGCCGTTATCACGACGAAAACGCAGGAAAACGTTATCGCCGTTCCGCTTCAAGCGGTGATCGAGAAAAAGCCGGAAGCCGCCGCGTCGCCTGCGATTGGAGGGGATGCACCACCGACTTCCGACAAACCGAAAAACATCAAAGGCGTGTATGTTTTGGACGTCAACAAAACGAAGTTCGTCGAAGTCGAGACGGGAATCACGGGCGAATCCGATATTCAAATCATCGCCGGACTTTCCGAAGGTCAGGAAGTCGTTACCGGTCCGAGCCGCGTTCTAAATACTTTGAAGGAAGGAACGGTAGTGAAAAGACAAGTCAAAAAAGAAGGCGCGGAAACAGCTAGTAAATAATTGTTAATTTTAGTTTATGCAAGACGAAAATCAAAACTTTGCAACCAATGGAAGTATCACCGACGCTCCGCCGGGCGCGTTAATTTCGATGCGGAACATCTGGAAAACATATCAGATGGGAACGGAAGAACTCCACGCTTTGCAAGGTGTTTCGTTTGAAGTGCAAAAGGGCGAATATCTCGCCATTATTGGTCCGTCGGGTTCCGGCAAATCAACTTTGATGAATCTTATCGGCTGTCTCGATTCGCCCTCGAAAGGTCAATATTGGATAAACGGCAATCTCGTTTCGGCGATGAGCGACGACGAACTGGCTTCAATTCGCAACAAGGAAATCGGTTTCGTCTTTCAAACATTTAATCTTCTTGCACGCGCAACGGCTTTGCACAACGTCGAGCTTCCTTTGATTTACGCCGGTATTGGCGCGAGCGACCGGCGTGAACGCGCTCAAGCAACGCTCGCTTCCGTCGAACTCGGCGACCGAATTACGCACCGCCCGAATGAGCTTTCGGGCGGTCAGCGTCAGCGCGTAGCGATTGCGCGGGCGTTAGTTAATCATCCATCAATTCTGCTTGCCGACGAGCCGACCGGCGCGCTCGATACGAAAACGAGTTTTGAAATTATGCTGCTTTTCGAGAAACTTCACGCCGACGGCAACACGATTATTGTCGTTACCCACGAACACGATATTGCCGAACGCGCTCATCGTATTATTTCCATCCGCGACGGCGAGATTGAAAAGGACGAGCGAATAAGATGATAGAAAATCTGCCGAGTTATGTTTCAATCGCATTTATTTTGACGACATTTCTCACAGTTGGTTTTCTTTTTTACGCTTTTCGGCAAACCGTTTTCGACACAACTGCTGCCAAAATTCTGTTTGCTCTCGTTCCCCTTTGGCTCATCTTCCAAGCCGCGCTCGCGTCGAGCGGATTTTATTTGTTGGTTGATGTTTTTCCGCCGAGACTTCCCCTTTTCGCCGTTATTCCCGCGCTTGTTTTGATTATTTTATTATTTATTTTTGCGCGGAAAGATTTTATTTCGCGGATTTCTTTAAAAACTTTGACGCTTCTTCACGTCATCAGAATTCCCATCGAGATTGTTCTTCTATGGCTTTTTCAAAACGGGCAAGTTCCGCAACTAATGACTTTTGAAGGCAGAAATTTCGACATTTTGTCCGGCTTGACCGCGCCAATTATTTACTGGCTGGCATTTCGGAACGGAAAAACGAATCGCCCGCTTTTGATTGCTTGGAACATTTTCGCCCTTTTGCTTTTAATAAACATTGTCACTAACGCCGTTCTTTCGATTCCCGCACCGTTTCAACAATTGGCTTTTGAACAACCGAACCGCGCCGTTTTATATTTCCCTTTCGTCTGGCTTCCTTCCGTCGTTGTTCCCGTCGTTTTGTTTTGCCATTTGGCGAGCCTTAACAAACTTTTTTCGATTGACTTCAAATCTTAATGATTTCACAATGTTGATTATGCCGACGATTCTAATTCAAAGCGGCTTTCGTTTTATGATTAACACCGATGACCACGAGCCGATGCACGTTCACGTCATTTATCAAGGACGATCGGTTTTGATCGAATTTGAAAATGAAGTTAAAGTTAGAAGAAACAGGGGCATTTCAGATAGAAACATTAGGCGAATTTTAAGAATTACTGAAGAAAACCGAACTTATTTTCAAGCTAAATGGAGAGAGATTTATGGACAAGAGCCAAGATTTTATCAAAGCAAAAGAACTAGGAAAAAAGGAATTAGCCGAATTGCCGAAAATCATAAAATTGAGCTTGGACAAGCAAAATCGCCGATTGGTTTTTGATTTGACAAACAGCGTAACGCTTATTGTTCCCGCCGATTTGCTCCAAGGATTGCAGAATGCTTCGGAAAATGATTTAACCGCAGTCGAGTTTTGGGATGAAGGTTTGATGGTTTATTGGAAAAATCTCGATGTCGCTTTTCAAACAGCTTCTCTGCTGCTTGGAATTTTCGGAACGAAGCGTTGGCTTTCTGAAATAAATTCAAGAAACGGGAAACAAACTCTACGAAAGAACGGAAAATTAATAAAGAGTGTGGCTTGACTAGTTTCTAAACTTATTCTCGAATTCCGCCGTATGAACATCTGGCAAAAATGAATTTCACCGAAACTCTAAAACTTGCTTTCGCAGCAATCTGGGCGCACAAACTCCGCTCATTCCTGACGCTTTTAGGAATGATTATCGGCGTAACTGCGTTTATGGTCGTGCTGTCTCTGTTGCAAGGCTTCAACACTTACGTTGACGAAAAAATTGCGGGCATCGGCTCGAATTCATTCACAATCAGGCGTTTCAGTTTTGAAGATTTCAAAGACACCGACACGATTGCCGCCGCGCAGAGACGCAACAAGGAATTGACGTTTGACGAGATGGAATTTATTCGCGAACGGGCGCAGGTAATTGATAAAATCGGCGCCAAGGCATTGCCGAATTCACGCGAAGTCAAGCGCAACGGCGAAACTCTCCGCGATGTTCGAATTGACGGGGCAGAACCGATAATCGGCGACATCGAAAAACTCGATATTGCCGAAGGTCGTTATTTTACCGAAATCGAAAACAATAATGCCCAGCGCGTCGCTTATATCGGCAAAGATGTCGCCGATAAACTTTTCCCGCAAGGCGGCGCGCTCGGCGGCGAAATTACGATTCAAGGTATTCCGTATAAAGTAATCGGCATACAAACTGCGAAAGGCACAGTGTTTGGTCAGCCGCAAGATAGTTTCGTGCAGTTCCCGATAAAAACTTACGGCGCGAATTTCGGCGGGCTGCGCAACAGTCGCGGACTTTATTTTGTCGCCACGTCAAAATCCGTCGAACTCTCCGCTGAAGCCGTCGAAGAAGTTCGAACACTGATGCGCATCAAACGCAAAATTCCGTTTGGCGAAAAGGACAATTTTGGGATCTTAACGCCTGATGCGATTGCCAGTTTACGTGACAGTATCTTAGGTCCGGTCTTTATCGTTATCTTGGCAGTTCCCTTTATCGCGCTCGTTGTCGGCGCGATTGTCATTATGAATATTATGCTCGTCGCCGTTACCGAACGAACCAAAGAGATAGGAATTAGAAAAGCGCTCGGCGCCCGACAGGCGGACATTTTGAAACAGTTTCTCTATGAATCGGGAACGCTCGCGGCGATCGGCGGCATCGTTGGTTTAATCATCGCCAAAATAATCGGCTTGGTTGTTTCCGCATTTCTTATTCAAACAATTATTCCCTGGTATGCGGCGGTTATTTCCATCGGCGTATCAGCTCTAGTCGGCATCGCGGCAGGTTTATTTCCCGCTTGGAAAGCAGCGCGGCTCGACCCGATTGAAGCTCTGCGAGCCGATTAAATTTAGAATCTATGAAATTTTTTGGAACCGCATTTATCGAAAACTTCAAGATGGCAATCGCCACTTTGCGCTCGAATAAGCTGCGCTCTTTTTTAACTATTTTCGGCGTAATCATCGGCGTGATAACTGTGATGCTGATTTCATCTCTGATCAGCGGCATTAACGTCGCCGTCGAAAAGGAAGTTGAAAGTTTCGGTACCCGTTCAATTTTTCTTTACAAAATGGACATCGGAATTCGCACGAGCGCACCGACGCGTGAAGAAAGAATGCGCAAGAATTTGACGATGGAAGACGCTGAAGCCATTAGAAATTTGTCAACAATTGAATTAGCCGTGCCTTTTCTCGATATTTCCAACAACTTTTTCGGTCAAAAGATATTGGTAACCGGAAAAAACGGCAAAACATCTTCCGCCGTTCAGTTGAACGGAACTCTGCCCGATATTGAAAAATCAACGACCGAAGTATTGGTTGAAGGACGCTGGTTTACACAACCGGAAAGCGACAACAAAGCCGACGTTTGCCTCGTCGGGTCGTCGGTCGTGGAAAACTATTTTCCCTACGGCTCGCCCGTCGGAGAAACTCTGGAAATCGGCGGCAGAGAGTTTCGCGTTATCGGAACTTTGCAGAAGAAGGAACAACTTTTCGGCGGCGGCGGCGGCAATAACGACCAGAGCAACACAATTTATATGCCGATGGGTTCGGCTTTGCGCTTGAAACCTTACGCCAATGATTTATTTATATTAGCTGTTGCCCGCGAAGGATTTTTGAATGAAGCCAAAGACCAAGTGCAAGACCTTCTGCGCATCCGCCGTAATGTTAAATTCGGCGAACCGAATAATTTTGCGATGGAAACCGCCGCTAGCCTTATCGAACAGTTTCAATCAATCACGGCGGGCGTAGCGTTAGCAATGGTGGTTATTTCTTCGATCGGTTTGATGATAGGCGGCATCGGCGTGATGAATATTATGCTCGTCTCCGTTACCGAACGCACTAGAGAAATTGGTATTCGCAAAGCAATCGGCGCGAAACAATCAGACATTCTGCTTCAATTTCTTATCGAAGCCGCCACTTTGACAGGTTTCGGCGGCTTAGTCGGCTTGGCAATCGGTTGGGGTTTAACGTTTTTGATTGCCCTCGTCTTCCCTTCTTACGTTCCGCTTTGGGCACCCTTGGTTGGTTTTTTCGCCAGCGTCGGCATCGGTTTAATTTTTGGACTTTTTCCAGCGTGGAAGGCGGCGCGGCTCGACCCGATTGAATCGCTTCGATACGAGTAGGATTCAGGATTCGAGATTCAGGATCCAAAATTAAAACCTTGAATTCTAAACCTTAAATCTTAAATCTTGAATCTTAAATCTTGAATCCTGAATCTTGAATCCTAAATCCTGAATCTTAAATTATGAAAACAAAGCTGCGACAACTCGAAATGCGATATTGAGCAGCGCGACAAACAGCACAATCGCCCACGCCGCGCCCGAAGAGATTTTGCCGACTATCCGCAACCCGATTGCCGCTAAAATCCAGCCCCAGATAAAAAACAAGTCGAATGTGCCAACTAATGCGGCGAGAACGGGCGATGATTTAATATCCATAAAAAATGCCGGATTAGCGTGGACTAATCCGCCTTGACTCGAAGCGATGTCAATATCGTCGGGCGATTTTAAAAACAAAATCAGGATATTAGCCAGCATCGAAACAACCGTTGGGGGAAAACTCGAATAAATCCAGACGGAAACTCCGCGCAGAAATGTCGCGCTGCCGCCCATCGCATTTGCGCCTAACCAATAAATCAAGCCGCCAATCAGAAAACTAATAAATAATCCAAACGGCAAAGCCGCATAGGTGATGTATTTAAGCACCGGCTTGGAAGCAAACTCGATTTGGGCTTGTTTTTGGTCGGCGGGCAGCTGTTGAAATCGTTCGCTCGATTCCATTCGCGCACGGGTTATCTCCTCAAAACCGATTTTGTTAATAAACAGGAAATTAAATAACGTGACTAAAACAATGATTATCAAACCCGCGAGCAGAAATCGCGGTTTGCGGCGTAAATCTTCAAAGGTTTTGCCGGGTTCAAAAAAGATGCCGCCCAAAGTTCCGACTTCCGACATTTGCGGCTGTTCATCAGTTTTAAGAATTTGTTCGGGCGGCGGCGGCGCTTGCCATTCCTGCTCGACCGGCTGGCTTTGGTTCGGTAAATCCTCATTCATAAACTGTCCCTCCGTTAATTTTAAATTTAGATTTTTGATCGTAATTGGAAAATTGCCGCTGTTGTTTGTCTGATACGCTATTTTCAAGCGATGCGTTTCAATTTAATAATTTTTAAAACAATACGGATTGTAGGGGCAGGTCTGGTGCCTGCCCAAAGCGGCGAACGCCGCTAACAACCGTCGGTTGAATTTAACCTGAATTTAATCTTGAATTTAATTAAACGTGATTTTCGCTCGCGCTCATCGGGCAGGCACAAGACCTGCCCCTACAATTTTGCCATTGCCGATTCGTAACCTTCAACGCGAATACACGCCGCGAAATGTCCTTCTTTTATCTCTCGCAACTCAGGTATGACTTCCGCACACCGTTCAATCGCCCACGGGCAGCGAGTTCTGAAACGGCATCCCGACGGCGGATTTATCGGCGTGGGAACGTCGCCTTTCAAAACGATTCGCTCGCGTTTTTGTTTCGGGTTTGGAACGGGAATCGCGGAGAGCAGAGCTTTTGTGTACGGATGAAGCGGATTATCGTAAAGCTCGCGCCCTTCGGCAATTTCAACAATTTTTCCGAGATACATCACGGCGACACGTTGCGATATATGCTCGACGACGGCCAGACCGTGCGAGATAAAAAGATACGTCAAGCCGAATTCGGCTTGCAAATCCTGCAGCAGATTGACGACCTGCGCCTGGACTGAAACATCGAGCGCGGAAACCGGCTCGTCGCAAATTATCAATTTCGGATTTAAAGCTAAAGCCCGCGCAATACCTATCCTTTGTCGCTGTCCGCCGGAAAATTCGTGCGGGTAGCGGTTCATATAATTCGGGTCTAAACCGACTTTACCTAAAAGCTCGCCCGTCCGCTCGCGTTGTTCGGTTTTGCTGCCGATGCCGTGAATCTTCAACGGCTCCGACACGGTTGATAAAATACTCAGGCGCGGATTTAAGCTGGCGTACGGGTCTTGAAAAATAATCTGCATTTCGCGCCGCAACCGTTGCATTTGTTTGTTCGGCAGACCAACCAGATTTTGTCCCTCAAAAAGAACTTCGCCGCTCGACGGTTCATAAAGCCGCAGGAGACATTTGCCGACCGTTGACTTGCCGCAGCCCGATTCGCCGACTAAGCCGAGCGTTTCGCCGGAAAAGATGTCAAACGATACGCCGTCAACCGCTCTGACGACATCATCGCTGTTCTCAATCGGGAAATGCTTGACGAGATTGCGGACTTCGACGAGCTTTGATTTTTCACTTTGAAGTTTTACTGCGCTGTTTTCCATTTATTCACTAATTTTCTATTCCTCCGCAATTACTGCCAAACACTCGTGGCTTTTAACGATAAGCAAATAGTTATTTGCTTTACCGGTCTGCGCTTTCACTAAGATGTTAATCGATATCAATTAAGTTTTGCTTGATTCGTTCAATGTTGTTTTTATCATAAAGAACACACCGCACTTTTATATCATTTTCTATTTCGTAAAGCGGAATTCTGCCTTTCGTACAGATGTCCATACGGAATTCGCAGCGCGGAGCGAAATGACAGCCTTCGGGCAAATTTGTCGGGCTTGGAACTGTTCCCTCGATTGTCGAAAGGCGCGTTTCCTTCGCTTCGCCGATGCCGCGGAGTTTGGGAACCGAACGCAGGAGTCCTTGTGTGTATGGATGTTTCGGTTTTTCAAACAATTCGTCAACGCCTGATTCTTCGACGATTCGTCCCGTATACATCACGCATACGCGGTCGGCAACCTCCGCGACAACGCCCAAGTCGTGCGTGATTAAAAGGACGGCGAGTTTTCGAGTCTGGCGTAATTCGTTTAATAATTCGAGAATCTGCGCTTGAATCGTTACGTCTAAAGCCGTCGTCGGCTCATCGGCGATAAGCAATTCGGGATTACACGCGAGAGCCATCGCAATCATTATGCGCTGACGCATTCCGCCGGACAATTGATGCGGATAATCATTAATTCTCCTTTCCGGAGCGGGCATCGCCACTTCCTTCATCGCTTCAATCGCCCCGCCAATCGCATCTTTTTTGTTTAAGCCGCGATGCAGACGCAACGCTTCGGCAATCTGCTCGCCGACTGTGTAAACCGGATTAAGCGATGTCATCGGGTCTTGGAAAATCATCGAAATATCATCACCGCGAATCTCGCGCATTCGCTCGTCCGACACATTTAATAAATTTTCGCCTTTGAAAGCGATTGAACCGCCGACAATTTTCCCGGGCGCGGCGATAAGACGCATCAAGGACAGCGCGGTAATTGATTTGCCGCAGCCGGATTCCCCGACCAGTCCGAGGAGTTCGCCTTCGTTAATATAAAAGCTAACGTCGTCAACTGCTTTGACTAAGCCTGCGCGGGTTGGAAAATGAGTTTGTAAATTCTTGACTTCGAGTAGATGAGACATTTTTAGTAAAGGCTGAAAGAATAATCAACTATTTTCACTGTTGAGTAAGTTTTCCCGTTTCTTTTTGCTGGAATAAAAACGATTTTCATTGCGGCGGCAATTGCCTGTTCGGTCAATCCATATGGCAACGTGGTTAGTGGACTAACAGTTCCGATTCCGCCGCTTGCCAAAAATGTAATCCGTAATCTCACTGTTCCCTGCAAACTTGCTTGTCTAGACGCATCAGTATATTTGGCGGATGGTTTGAGAACAATTCTTATGTTTTGAACTTCTTCCTTCCTTTCCGTTTGGTTTCCATTTTTTTCTTGCGTCGCAACGATTGTCGTATCGGTTACGCCTTCGTCGCCGAGTGTGCGGCTTGAACCTTTTCCAATTTCAACGCCTTGTGCATTTTTGTTTATATTGATTGATTCAACAAAGTTTTTAATTTCCACTTTATCTTTGTCTGTGCCCGTAATCCAAAATTCAAACCATCTTTTATTTTTGAAATCATTTATTAACCAATAAACTTGCGATGTAGTTTTGCTGTCGAGTTTTATTACTTCAAAAGCATTTTGAGTAAATTTTGTTTCATCGAAATCAGCAAACAAAGCTCTTATTTCTTTTAATCTGCTGTCAAAATTTCCCTCGTCAAATTTCTTTTTCGGATTGCAGTAATCTGGAACTTTTTGGCTAGTTCTCGAAACTATTGTCATACCATAAACAATTTCGCTGGCATATGCAGCATATTGATTTGTTTCTTCTTCGCTACAAATATTTGTGCGTTGAATTAGAATTGGCAGTTTAGGAAACAAAACTGAAACATCCTTATCGCTGACCTTGTATCTTTCCCATTTGATCGGCGCGTTATATTTTTCCGTTTGTGCATACGCGCAAAGACTGAAAATAAAAATTAAAAATAAACTCGAAATTTGTTTGAGCATAATTTTCCCTATTCATAGATTGCTATTTGTTATTTCAAAAGTTTGCTTTGATTTAATTGAGCCGTGCAACTAATTTCGTCGCTTTTTCTTCAAACAGATGTTATCATTTTTCGAGTAATTTGCCCGTTTGCGGCAAATAAAAGTTGTAGGAGATTTTCGTAGTGAAAAAAATTTCAAATCTGCTTGGCGGTATTTTTTTAACCGTCTCTCTTTTTACAAACATTTTTGCCCAACCCGCGACGACTTCGCAAGTTAAACCCAAAATATCAACCGAAACCAGAACAAATAAAGTGGTGACGGCTGAAAAAATCGAACAAGATATGGCGGAAGCTTTGACGCTGATTCAGGACCAACACGTCAGCGGCAAGAACCTTAATTACAATGACCTTTTCAAAAGCTCGATTGATTCGATGCTTCATACGCTCGACCCGCACTCGAACTATTTTGATGCTAAAGAGTATGAAGAATTTCGCATCAATCAGAATTCGCAATACTTCGGCATCGGTGCGATTCTGGGCGACTTGCGCGACAAAGACGGCAAAGTTATCGCCACATTTATCAAGGCGACTTTTGAAGCGGCGCCGGCTAACCGAGCGGGGCTTCGTTATGGCGATAAAATTGTCGAAGTCAACGGCACTTCGATGCTCGGCAAATCATTTGTGGAAGTGCGAAATTTCTTGATTGGTCCGCGTGGTACAAATGCAAAAATTACTGTCGAGCGGTATGGCACTGGCAGTCGTGAAACCGTCAACATAGTGCGCGACGCCGTTTCCCAACCTTCAATTCCCGAAGCGTATATGATTCGTCCCGGTGTCGGTTACATCGCAATGACCGGCGGATTTCACCAAACGACGTATGCCGAATTTCGGCAGGCAATGGCGGAATTAAAATCGCAGGGTATGGAGCAGCTCGTGCTGGATTTGCGAAACAATCCGGGCGGTTTGGTCAGCCAAGCCTATCAAGTCGCCAATACTTTTTTATCTCGCGGGCAAAATGTTTTAACCCAAAGAGGCAGAATTCAAGGCGCGGAAAGTTCATTAGCGGCGGAAAACAATTCTCCCGACAAAACGCCGATTGTCGTGCTTGTTAATCGCAATTCGGCTTCGGCTTCGGAAATTCTCGCCGGCGCGCTCCAAGACCACGACCGCGCTTTAATTGTCGGCGAAAGCACTTACGGCAAAGGTTTGGTGCAGAATCCGTTTCCTCTGGAATACGGCTCGATGCTGCTTTTGACGATTGCCAAGTATGAAACGCCTTCGGGTCGCCTTGTTCAGCGCGATTATTCGGACGGCAATCTTTATAATTATTTGACCGACGGCGGAAGTTTGCGTGACGAAAACGTGCCGGAAAAGCCGAAAGGCGCGGCGAGCAAAACCGATTCGGGCAGACCGGTTTACAGCGGCGGCGGCATCAGCCCGGACGAAGCAGTTAAAGCCGAAACTATAACGGTTGAGAAGGCGCGTTTTCAGCAAAAGCTCAACAATCCGATTTTCGCTTTCACGCTTCAATTAGCTTTCGGTCAAACTAAAGGTTTTGAAAGTTATAAAATTGACCGCCCGATTTCGTTTGAATATAACTTGAAAAAAACCGATTTTCCGATAACCGAAAATCTTTTTCAAACATTCAAAAAATTTGCCGTCGAGAAATATAATTTCACGCCGGCGCAAATTAACCGCGAACGAGAATTTGTCGAAAGAATGCTCCGCACGGAACTCGTTACCGCCGCTTACGGTTCGACGACTTCTTATCAAGTATTTTACGACTACGATACGCAATTGAAAAAAGCTATCGAACTTCTTCCCGAAGCTAAACAACTGGCTATCGAAGGTGCGAAGGCCAACGCTCAGAAATTAAAATCAGAAGTTAATCGTTAATTTTCGGAAAAATTTGTTTGTTTATTTTTGAACGAAAATAAAAAGGCAAGTTTTTTGAAACTTGCCTTTTTATTTTTGTAAGATTGACGATTTATTACGCTGACGCCGTCGAACTTTGCGCCGCTTGTTTAAGCAACATCGGCATACTTTGTTCGAGCGTCTGCGCCGTTTTTTCTTCTTGCTGCAAATTCTCCGTCAGCAATTTTACGACATCCGCTTGTCCCATTGTTTCCGCTGCGGCAATCAAGCCGCGATACGAAGCAATTTCGTAATGTTCAACTTTTGAACAGCCACCCACAATTGCCAAATCCGCCAAAGTCGGAACGTCCGCTGTTTCCTTCAGCAACTTATCGCCTTCCAAAACAATTCCCGCCGCGCCATCACACGGAACTCTTTTCGCCGTCAAACCTAAAAGCTCGTGAACTTGTTCGAGATTTGCAATTTGCTCTTCGGTTTCCGTGATATGCGTTTCGAGTGCCGTCTTAACGGTTTCTGCAGTTGCGTTCGGCAACATCTTTTGCTGCGCTTCCAAAAAACGATGCTCGGCATCATAAATATCGCCAAGTCCGTGTATAAATTTTTCTTGTAATGTTTTAATAGCCATTTTATCCTCCTTGATTAAACTCAAAATACATCAATAGGAATTTATCGGTTTGTTTTCGAGTTTATACACGTTTTAGCAAGTGTTATGCCAAGTCGCGGAGGCTTATATTTTGTTGAGTTTCAAATTTTGCTAATGGGTTAGATGGACGATACTAATACAAAGTGTGTTTCGTAAAAAGAAATGAAAGAATGCACTTTGCTAATTCGCCGAAGTGATATTCAAGGATTTTTTAAAGTAGGAACGTGCGGAGAACGAAAACGGAAAATGAATATAACTACGCTTTAATTTTTCAATTATCCATTTTCCATTTGTACGGTCGGCTTTTAATTTCTTCAGCCAACGGCTCGTAAATCACGCGCTCGCCATGTTCGTTCGTATAATCCCACAAACCATTATAACAATGACGGTTGTCCTCCTAACCCGGATGATTGACAATCGCTTGCCGTGCAATTCAAATGCGGCAATTTGTTTCATAGATAAAACTGTGATATAGTATGTAATTCAACTTCGTCAAATAGTTTCCCTTTTAAGACTGTGCATTTGTCCAAATTCATACGGTCAATGACAGACGGAACTGATTGTCGTGCGAAAAACTATGAATTGTCAGCACTTGCGCTAAGTTAAAAAATTATGGAAAAAGGGATTGAAAATACAGTATCACTTTCGGAAGAATTTGATTTAATTTGTCTTTCGCATCTGCGCTGGGATTTTGTTTATCAGCGTCCGCAACATCTTCTAAGCCGTTTTGCAAAAAACCGCCGCGTGTTCTTTTTTGAAGAACCCATTTTTATTGATGGCGATACGCATCTTGAAATCAGTCTGCGTGAAAATAATTTATCAGTCGTCGTTCCGCACATATCGCACGCCGACCGCGACAATAAAAATGTCGTGGACGTTCAGCGCGAGTTGCTCGACGATTTGTTCAATTCACAGGAAATCAATAATTTTGTTTTATGGTTTTATACGCCGATGGCGATAAATTTCGCCGCTCATCTCGAACCGCAAGCGACTGTTTTCGATTGTATGGATGAGCTTTCCGCTTTTAAGTTCGCGCCGCCGGAACTAATCGAAAACGAACGACGACTTTTTAAAAAAGCCGATTTGGTTTTTACCGGCGGTCAAAGCCTTTATGAAGCGAAAAAGCATCAACACGAACAAGTTTTCGCATTCCCTTCGAGCATTGACGCGGAGCATTTTAAACAAGCGCGAACCATTACTGAAGAAAGGGCGGAACAAAAATCAATTCCGCGCCCGCGCTTTGGTTATTACGGCGTGATTGACGAGCGCATAGATATTAGGCTTCTAGCGGAAATTGCAGATTTGCGCCCCGACTGGCAATTCGTGATGGTTGGTCCGGTCGTTAAAATCAGTGATGAAGATTTGCCGCGCCGCGAAAATATCCATTACCTCGGCGGCAAAAGCTATCAAGATTTGCCGGCTTTTCTCGCTGATTGGGACGTGGCGATAATGCCATTTGCGATAAATGAATCAACGCGCTTTATCAGCCCGACGAAAACGCCGGAATATCTCGCCGCCGGCAAACCGGTCGTTTCGACACCGATTAGAGATGTTGTGCGACCTTACGGCGAAATGAACTTAGTTCACATCGCTTCGACCGCCGGGGAATTTGTCGCGGCGGGCGAGAAAGCGTTACACGAAAATGGTGCGGAAAGATTATTAGAGATTGACGAATTTTTGGTGCACATATCTTGGGATAAAACTTGGCAGCAAATGAGTGCTTTAATTGATGAAATTGTCCGAAAACAATTCAGAAGTTCGGCGGCATAAATTTTGCTCATATTTGCACGCACACATAATTTATTTACAGGGTTTTTATAAATTTTTATAAAATAGCTTTAAAATTAAAGAACAAGGGGAATAAAAGCGATGTTTGATTATTTAATTGTAGGTGCCGGCTTTGCCGGCAGCGTTCTTGCCGAGAGATTGGCAAATGGTTCAGGAAAAAAAGTTTTGATATGCGACAAGCGTCCACACATTGCGGGAAATGCGTTCGATTATTATAACGACGACGGAATTTTAATCCACAAATATGGTCCGCATATTTTTCATACAAATTCAGCGGATGTTTTTGAATACCTTTCGCGTTTTACCGAATGGCGTGAATACCAACATCGGGTTTTAGCATCGGTTGACGGAATGCAGCTTCCGATTCCAATCAATCTCGACACGATAAATAAACTTTACGGATTAAACTTGACCGCTTTTGAAGTTGAAGAATTTTTTGAGAAACTAGCCGAAAAATGCGACGTTATTCGCACTTCGGAAGATGTTGTCGTGTCGAAGGTCGGGCGCGAGCTTTACGAAAAATTTTTTCGCAACTACACGCGGAAACAATGGGGCTTAGACCCTTCGGAACTCGATGCGAGTGTTACGGCGCGCGTGCCGACCAGAACTAACCGTGATGACCGTTATTTTACCGATTCGTATCAAGCAATGCCGAAACACGGTTATACCAGAATGTTCGAAAAAATGCTCGACCACCCGAATATAAAAATTATGCTTAACTGCGATTATCGGGAAATCGCCAGTCAAATTGGTTATCGGGAAATGATATACACCGGTCCGATTGATCAGTTTTTCGATTATCGTTATGGCAAACTTCCCTATCGGTCGTTAGAGTTTAAACACGAAACTCACGACACGGAAACTTTTCAATCTGCGCCGGTGATTAATTATCCAAACGAACAGGCTTTCACGCGCATCACCGAGTTTAAATATTTAACCGGTCAGGAACATAGAAAAACAAGCATCGTCTATGAGTTTCCGCAAGCGACAGGCGACCCGTATTATCCAATTCCGCGCAAGGAAAATGCCGGCATTTATGCCAAATACAAGGCTCTCGCCGACAACGCGCAGAATGTTCATTTTGTCGGACGACTGGCAACTTATAAGTATTACAATATGGATCAAATCGTTGCGCAGGCTTTGACTGAATACGGCAAAATCGTTGGTATGAAGCGTAAGGAAGCGACCATCAAAACTAAATCTAACGAAAAAGTTTTCGCGGCGGCTCAAACGTCAAACGGTGCAAGTAGCCCAGCAGCTTCAATAAATTAATATTAGAAAACAACAAGAATTTGCGCTTTACTTAAAATTTCAGATTATGGATAAAGATGATAACCTTTATAATCCACAATCTGAAATTTTTATTTAATAATGAAAGACCTTTACAAAATTTATGACGGAAATTATCGGTTGGGTCAGTTCTGCAATTTTATTGTTAACCGTCAGCCGACAAATCTATAAACAATGGCAGGAAGGCACGAGCGACGGCGTTTCGGTTTGGCTTTTTCTCGGGCAGATTGCCGCGTCAACCGGATTCGCTGTTTACAGTTGGCTGGTTTGGAATCGTGTTTTTATTTTTACTAATGTTTTGATGGTTTTAATCGGAATCGTCGGTTTTATTATTAACCTTTATCTGAAAAAACGTGAAGAGTCGGAAGCTAAAACTTTTAACCAATATTCAGGTTTGGATAGTGCCGTTCGAGGTCGCTCACCCGGTAATTCTCGACTCTCTGCCGCAAAATTAAATCCTGCGCCCGCGCCGGCGACCGAATCGGATCCGCCTGGACGAATTTAAGCCGCTCGACAGCACTTTTCAAGGTGGTCGGACTAAAAAGCGAATGTGAAATCGCGTGAGAGCGCCAGGATTTGACAGTCGGCATCGTCATAGAAAAATTGTTATTTTGATTCTACCGGCGCGGAACAATTAGAATCGTCGGCGCAATAATCAGTTTCTCGCTTTCCGTCTCTTCTTGCAATGCGAAAGCGCAGAGCAAAATAACCGTCGCCAAAAAATGGGGCGTATTTTTCGAACGTAAATTTACCGCTTCCTCAGGCGCGCTTGTAACCCGAAATATACGCGGGAATCGAGATTTCCTTCTTCAGTTTTTCATCGGCAATCGAGCTTTCCGCCTTAACCTTTAAAGGAATCACGCCCGCCCAAACTTCCAAATCATAATCTTCCTCGGCGTCAACCGGACTTCCCGTGCGAATTTTCGCCGACGCTTCTTCGATTGGAAGCGATAGAACCGTCGTCGCTTTTAATTCCAATTCATTCGGCGGACGAATTTCCGGCCAGCGATTCGGCACAATGTGTTCGGTCAATGCTTCAAGAGCGGCTATCTTTTCCTGTTCATCGCTTATCAATTTTGCTTTGCCGAAAATCACGACCGAGCGATAATTCATCGAATGATGAAACGCCGAACGCGCCAGAACGAGACCGTCAATTAAAGTTACGGTTACGCAAATCGGCTTTTCCCAACCGAGCGTCCGCATCATCCGGCTCGCGCTTGAGCCGTGAATTATTAAACGGTCGCCGATTCGTGCGTAACTCGTCGGTATGACAAACGGCTGGTCATCAACCGTAAAACCGACGTGGCAAACGAAGGCTTCGTCGAGAATTTTGTAAATCGTTTCGCGCTCGAAACTTCCGCGTTTCGGAATTCTTCTTATCTTTGTGCGCTCGGTGCGAACAATCTCCTTACTCATCTTTTTTTATTTTTCGATTCGGCAAAATCTCGACCGCTTCGGGCGTTTTGACCAGCACTACACAGCCGCCTTCAGACCGAACAGCGTGTTTACCGTCCGGCGCGGTATATAAATAATCGCCGGCGTGCAGGTAATCTTTGCCAAGATGGATGTCGCCTTTGATGACGAAAATTTCTTCGCCGCCCGGATGATTATGCGCCGGGTAAGTCGCTCCAGCTTCAAACTTCAACAAAAAAGTCGGCGCCCGTTTCGTCTTTTTGTCGAACTGCAAAACCTTGACAAAAACGCCTTCGGCATCGGGTTCAGGCAGCGCTTTCCATTCGATTTGACGGCTGCGGACTAATTGATTTGTGTTTTCTTCGTTCATAATTTTCGTCTAAAAAAGCGGAAGATATTTTTCTTTGATAATTTTCAAATGATGATTTTGATGCGCGATAATATTAAAATCCGTCGTCGAAATTGATGTCAGACTTTTCATTTGTTTGAGTTGGATTTGAAATCTTTTTCAAGAAGCATCACTTACAAAAGCCTTGCGGGTTGAATAAATAATCAAACTTCTTTTATCGGCTATAAATTCACTCGACCGATTTTTTAGCTCATTATTTATGGAATCAATCCGTTCCGATTTCGCGCGGTAATCCGCTTCGTTTTCGTAACTCGAAATCGTAACAAGAAGGTTTTTATCTTGAATGACGGGAAGACGCGGAAAATCATTTTCCGCCATCTCACTGACAAAAAGCATTGTGTCGTTTATTTTCTGTGAGCCGAGAAAAGGAATGTAGTCAGCTTGGAAAAGATTTATCAAATCGTCGAGCCGGTTGTTTTTGGCAAAATAAAAATCTATCGTCACCACGGACTTTAGTTTTTCAAATTCACCGGAGTTTATTGTCTTCGCTGAATCTTGCGTTTTTTTCGCGTCGCCGAGCGGTCGCAAAAGATACACGTCCGTCCAATCGAGCAGCATTTCATTTGCTTCTGGTCCGAATTGTTTCCAAACCGCGCCACGCACGTAAAACGCATCGAGAAAATTCAATCTCGATTGCATATCGGCGAAACCGCGAATCCAAAAAAATTTGTCCGGTTCGCCTTCGACCGTAAACTGCCCGAGCGGGTAACTGCCCAGCTCAATTTGCGAATCAATAAAATGATTTTCAAAATACTTGATAAACCTGTCGCGCTCGCCGGGCTTTATCAAATAATTTCGCAGTTCAAGAACTTTTAAATTTTGTTTTCCATTCATAATTCATCCGCTTTTTAGCTTTGCCTGTAAAAAATCATCTGCCAGTTCCATTCCCAGCTCTTCCCTTCGTCAGCGGAAAAAGCCTGTTTCCAAATTGGTGTTTCAGGGTTGGCTTTATTCCATAAAAATTTAAGAATGACTTCCCTTTCTTCCCACTCGTCCCGCGCGTAAAAGCAGCCGGAGTCTCCGTCAAAAGAGCCGACGACCGGAACGTCTAAAACGAATCTGTTTGTATCAGCCCAGTAGATACTCCAAAGTCCGGTTGCGGGATTGAAAATCCGCACTGTCATTCCTTCAAACTGAACTCCGTCAAATTCAGTGCGGTAAGTATCGATATTGCCGCAGCCGTTCAGGATTTTCCGGCATTCGCAGACGGTTTCAAACTCCGTCCAGTCGTCACAATCGTTTAATCTTGCGGCTAGTTTTTTATTGTGAACTTTCCATTTTCCTACCAAAAATCAAAATCATCAGGAGATGACCGTTTAGACGCTGTAATATTTAGATTATCCGCCAGACTTACAAATTGCGTCTCCGGCTCGATTAAAGTTTCTCTCATAAAAGATACCGATTTGAAAAAATTATAAATAGATTTTATACGAGATTGGCGTTTTGAAAAGAGCCACTTTTAGACAAATTCTACAGACCAATTTATAATCTAAAAATATGCCGCATCCGCCGTTTATTATGCTCGATGAAAAATCCGAATCTCCGCTTTACCGGCAGATTTACGAAGCGATTCGGCGTTCAATTCTCAGCGGCGAATTTCACTCCGGCAGACAATTGCCCGCCTCGCGCCTGCTGGCAACGCAGCTCGGCGTGTCCCGGATGACCGTCATCAACGCTTACGACCAGCTCTTGGCGGAAGGTTATCTCGAAAGCAGGGCGGGCGCGGGAACTTTCGTTGCCGAACATTTGCCAGAAGAATTTTTGCAAACGCCCGGCATTAAATTGCAAAAAAGCGATGGGGAAACTTCGCCGCGCAATTTGAAACTTTCCGGCTATGGAAAAAACATATCGAAGGAAATCGGCAGGATTTTGCAAAACAATCAAGCCACGCCGATTATTCCCTTTCAGCACGGGCTGGCGGCGATTGACGATTTTCCCTTCGACGTTTGGGCGAAATTAACGAGCAGATGCTATCAAACTTTGCAGCGCAATCGCTTCGGCTACGGCGAGCCGGCAGGTTTTTACCCTTTGCGCGAATCAATCGCGGCATATTTAAAATCCGCCAGAGCCGTCAACTGCACGCCGGAGCAAGTCATTATCACAAACGGAGCGCAGCACGCTTTCGATTTAATCGGCAGGATTCTGCTCGAAGCGAAAACCGAAGTCTGGGTTGAAAACCCTTGCTATTTCGGCGCGAGACAAGCGTTTCAATCCGTCGGAGCCAAGCTCATTCCCGTGCCGGTTGATAAAAATGGTTTTGATTTGTCGGCGGCGTTAAAGCAAAGCCGGAACGCGCGGATGGTTTACGTTACGCCGTCGCATTAATTTCCGCTTGGCGTGACGATGAGTTTATCGCGCCGCTTGCAGCTTCTCGAATGGGCGAGCAAAGCCGGAAGCTGGATTGTCGAAGACGACTACGACAGCGAACTTCGCTACGCAGGCAGACCGCTCGCGTCCTTGCAGGGACTCGACCGCGACGGGCGCGTCCTTTATATCGGCACTTTCAGCAAAATGATTTTTCCTGCTCTCAGGCTCGGCTGCCTCGTCGTGCCGCGCGATTTAGTTGAGATTTTTACTGCCGTCCGCGCTCTTAACGGCTCGCATTCGGCGTTAATTGACCAAGCCACGCTCGCCGCATTTATTACGGAAGGACATCTCGCGCGGCACATTCGCCGGATGCGGCGGCTGTATGAGGAAAGGCAGGAAATTCTGATTTCAGAAGCGAAGAAACATCTCAAGGGCAAACTCGAAGTCAAAAAATCGGTTTCTGGAATGCATCTAATCGGCTGGCTGAACGACGACGTTAAGGATTATTCGGTCGCCAAAAAAGCCGCCGAGTTCGGCGTTAAAGTCGCCGCCGTTTCCTCGCATTCGTTCACCAAACAGGAGCGTGGCGGTTTGATTCTCGGCTACACGGCATTTAACGAAGAACAAATTAAAAAAGGAGTTAAACAATTGGCTAAAGCAATTAAAAGCCCGTCAGAAAATTGACTTTGAGGCTTTTCCAAACATTTATTTTTTTACTATTTTTTTGCCCAGATACGAAATCGTTTCGCCCGGTTTCATTTCATAAAAAGGAATTTTCAGCGTTTTTAATTCGGCGGCAAAACCGTCGGACGTTTCGGTAATGCCCGGAAAAGTTGCGAAGTGATGCGGAATCGCCAACTTCGCGCCGACTGATTTCGCCGCCTTCGCCGCCATTCGCGGCTCCATTCCGAAATGCCCGCCGATGTTCAGTAACGCCACGTCAATCTGATACTGCTCACCGATGGTTTCCATATCTTTGAAATACGCCGTGTCGCCCGAATGATAAATCGTCGGACCGTTTTTGATTATCAAAACAAAGCCCGCCGGATTTCCGCCGTAAGCGCGTTCGGCTTCGGTTGCAGTGGCTTTCGGATTGAAAACGCTGCTCGAATGAACCGCCGCAGTCATCGCAACGGTTACTTCGCCGTCGGCAATTTGAATTTCGCCGCCGATGCCCATAATCGCGTCAGTCTGAGCTTGCTTTGCCGGAAAGTCCGCGAGCTTGACTAAATTTCCGGCAAGCTCTGGATTGCAAATTAAAACCGCGCCGGTCTTTTTGGCGATTTCAACCGCGTCGCCAACGTGGTCTCGGTGTCCGTGCGTGATGAGAATGTAATCAACTTTCGGCACGGCGGCGAGCGCGTCCTTGCCGTCTTTCGCTTCGGGATTCAAAGGATTTGTCAGCCACGGGTCAATCAGCAACACTTTCCCTTTCGGTGTGGTAACGGAAAAAGCCGCGTGTCCGAACCATTTTATTTTCGTTTCCTGCGCCGATGTTTGAAGTGCAAAACTAACCGCCAGCACAAACAAAACAATTGTAAATTTGAAAATTTTCATAAATACTTCCTTCAAAAAGATTCTAGCGCTCTAATTTCAGAGCAGAGACATCTATCTGATAAATATCGCCCAAACCGTTTCCCACGCCGTCTAATTGATTCATCAACTCTGGATAATTCATTCTTTTCCCGGTCGGCTGGTCTGTAAAATTTCGGCAGCTCGTCCAGAAAAAATACTTTCCATCCGGCGAAATCTTCGGTGAATACTCTTGGCGCTTGGAGTTGATTTTGTCGCCCAAATTCACTGGGCGCGTCCACGCGCCATCGCGGTTGTAGCTCGTGTAAATGTCGCCGCCGCCGTAAGAATCCTTGCGCCCGCAAGCCATAAAAATCAGAAAATTTTCGTCCGGCGCGATGAACGGCTCGTATTCCTCAAACTCGGTGTTGACTGTTTCGCCCAAGTTTTCCGGCTCTTGATATTTGCTGTCGGTAAAACGCGAGCGATAAAGGTCGCTTCCGCCTTTCCCGCCTTTGCGTTCCGAGCCGAAATAAAGCATTCCATTTCTGGCGAGCGTCGGATACCATTCGTCCGCGTCGCTGTTGACAGGCGCGCCCAAATTCTGCGGCTCGCTCCAGGCGCCGCGCGCCGTTTTTTCCATCATCCAAATATCAGTGTCCGTTTTCTCTTTTCCGGCAACGGGTCGTTTGGAAATAAAGAAAAACTTTTTACCGTCTGCCGTGATAAACGGGTCGGCATCCGAATATTCGCCGGAAAACGGCGCGACTTCGGGCGTCTGCCATTTGCCGTTTTTAAATTGCGAAACGAGAATCGTCCAAAAATTAAAATTCGGCGTGCTTCGCACAAAATAAAGCGTTTTGCCGTCGGGCGCGAAAGCCGGATGCGAGTCAAAACTGCCGCCGGAGATAACGCCTTCTCCAAAGATTGCAGGCTCGCTCACCGTTTTATCAAAAGCGTATGGATATTTTATTTGAGCTAATGTAACTTGGTTCACACCGCCCGCGATTAAAAGTAGGCAAAAGATTGTGGTTGTTCGATATAAATATCTGTTCATCTTCTATCTTTGACTCATTAACGCTAAAAGGTTTCGCGCTTCAACTGCATTTCAATTTAATCCCGAACGCTTGCCGATTCGTCTCGCTTCCCTTCAAGAAAAAGAAATTGGACTACATACAAATTTGAAAATCGGCTATTGCCATAGTTCCAAATATATTTAAGATCTCACCTTACGCAGATGATTGAAAAAGGAGTAAAATTTTTGCATGGACGAAATAGCAGAAATCTACTCGGATTATTTGATCGCATCATTTGGATTGACAACGGCGACAGGTTTGAGCAACTTACTTG
>MWVV01000003.1_pt1 | contig 153117 bp, 133 predicted proteins | sample 1047281 | NCBI WGS metagenome assembly MWVV01 (sample SAMN06349986, study PRJNA376086) | soil metagenome | isolation source: PT-2 sample Antarctic (ecotone) soil | place: Antarctica | collected 2015-01-13 | reverse complement strand
CGAAAATTATCGCTCGTTTGATGATTCCCAAGAAGTTTGGTATGTTCTTCATCAGACAAAGCTTTGACAAATTTGGTTGGTATTTTCATTCCACCATTATACCTCATTACTTTGTCTTACCTGCTTAAAAGATAAAAGAAACGTGAAATCAATTCATTTTAAATTTTGTTGCCGTATATTCTTGCCTTAATTGATTTGGCAATTTTGACGGCGGGAATGTTCGCGGTCGGAAATCACATCAATCCGATTACCGTCGCTCTGATATTTTTGCTTTTTGTTTTGTTTCTCGCCACTGTTTTCGAAAGCAAACCTGCACTTTTCGCTTCCGTGATAGCGATGCTGTGTTTTAATTTTTTCTTTTTGCCGCCAATCCTATTTTCCGCGAACTTTCGGCGTGTCGTTTTTGAAGATGTATCCGAGCGATTTATAAACGAGTTTGGCACAGAGAAAAGCAGGCGCGTCTGAATTTTCAGTTTTAGAAAACTCAACTAAATCCATTCCGATGACGCGCCGTTTTTCGGCTAATTTTCTCAGCAAAGTCAAAACTTCATACCAGCCGAGTCCGCCGGGTTCAGGCGTTCCGGTCGACGGCACAAGCGACGGGTCGAGTCCGTCAATATCAATCGTCAAATAAACATTTTCGGTCAAAAAATCAATCGCATCGTCAATCCAATCCGTGCGCCCGACAATATCCTTCGCCCAAAAAATTTTTGTCGGCAATTCGTTCAAACTTCTAGCTTCGTCCGCCGAAATGGAACGAATGCCGACTTGCACGGCTGGAATTTTCAAGTCCTTGACGATGCGCGCCATAATCGAAGCGTGCGAATGTGGTGTGCCGTCGTACTCGTTCCGAAGGTCGGCGTGCGCGTCTATTTGCAAAATCGAAATGTTATGAAATCGTTCAGCGTGAGCGCGAATGACGGGAGCGGAAACGGAATGTTCGCCGCCAAGCATACAGAGAAATTTCTCAGCTTTCAAAAGATTTTTTGTTTCTTCATAAAGCGCGTTCATCATCGCTTCAGGCGTGGTGCGCGGCTTAAATTCGTCCAAAGTATGAATGCCGATTTTATAAACTTCCGCGTCGGTTTCCTCATCGTAGAGTTCCATATTGCGCGAAGCGTCAACAATCGCCATCGCGCCCGCGCCCGTTCCCGTGCCGAAGGAAACCGTGCCTTCATACGAAACGGGAAAAACGATAACTTGCGAGTTCTCAAAACTCGAAAATTCCGTTTCATCAATGCCGCCGAAATTCATTGGTAAGTGGGCTGATTCGCTCATCTGACGAGTGACGAGTGACGAGTGATGAGTGATGAATGAGATGAGTTTTAGATTTACCACTCATCACTCGTCACTCGTCACTCTTAAGGGACATCAATTCCTAAATCTTTTCCTGAAAAGGTAAATGTCGGACGCTTGCGTCCTTTCATAAATTTGGCGGCGGTTTGCGATAAAGCCGTTACAATCATCGGCAAGCCGATTGACGGGTCGCTTGGCACGTAAGCAGTTGTCGCAGATTTCAGAAGTTTTCCAAAAGTTTGCGTATGGATTCCGCCGAATGACGGCGTTCTGATGTCGAGCGGTACGGAATCGGTGGTAATCGAAACGGCATATTTATGTCCGCGCGGCGTGGTGCGCGTGATATACGAGGAAAGTTCCGCCATATTCACCATGTTTTGACTGCACACGCTGCCCAATGTGATGATGCCGGAATTGCGCGTCTTTTGTGAAATCATCATCATTTCCATCGTGTCCTGCGTAATATCGAAATTAAATTGATTTTTCTTTTCAAACCGGCTGCGGGCAATACCGACTGAAAGCGGACTTGCTAATATATCGGGACAATAGACGGGAATGCGGGATTTATAAGCTGCCGTCAAAATGCCGTCTTCGTGGGCGATTTCCGCCAGTTCGCGCCCCAAAAGATGGAGAAATTCACGCACCGAATAAGAGCGCGAAAGTTCGAGTTGATTGATAACGCTGCCGACCCATTCGTCAGCTTCGTGATATTCATCAATATTGGCAAGCAAATCGCCGATACGCGCGACATCGGACGCTTCGAGTTCGTCATCAGACATTGAAGGATGCGCTTGATAATGATTGCGTCCAAGGATTTCGTGTATGTCGTGAAACAAAACCGTGCCGCCCATCACAATCACATCAACAAAGCGGTTTTTGATAACATACGCCAGCAGCCGACGCATTCCCGACGGAATCAGATTTCCCGAACCGCACAGATAAATTGTCGAATTGTCGTCCAACATATCGAGCCAGATGCGATGCGCTTCCGCCAGTTGTTTCGCGCCGAAGCCCGCGCCTTCCATTTTCTCCAAAAGCCCCGCCACCGAACGGTCTCGGTCAACCGGAATCGGTCGAGTCGGGACGGTTAAAAATTTTGAAGCCTTTGATTTCTTTTGAGCCACCATAAGTTTTCCTTTTATAAATTTATTTTAATTGGGAATTACGAATTTCAAATTACGGATTGGTTTTATTCGTAATTCGTAACTTGAAATTCGTAATTCTATTTCTCGTTGCCGTTCGGCGATAGATATGTATAACCGTCAGCCTGTACTTCGTAATATTCGATTAACTTATTACCTTCTTTCGATGAAACTTCGCCGCTTTTAACTCTCTGCATTACAATCCGCCGAAATTGGTCTTTTAATTGTGCAGAGTCGAAGCGGACGGCTGAAAGTGCATCGCCGAGCGTTGCGCCCTGAATAACTTTCTTGATTATGTAACCGTCTTCGCCGATGTGAATGTGCGCTTCGTGCGGTACGCCGAAAAGATTGTGATTGTTGCCCATCACTTCCTGATACGCGCCGACGAGCATCATCGCCAAATAATACGGCTCATCTTTTATTAATTTATGTAATTCCAAGACAGGTTTGACATCGTGCAAATCAACGAATTTATCAACAATTCCATCCGAATCGCAAGTAATATCGCACAGTGTAGCATATTCCGTCGGCTTTTTGTTGAGCCGATGAATTGGAACGATTGGAAAAAGTTGTTCCAACGCCCAATTGTCCGGCATCGAGCGAAAGACCGAAAAGTTCGCCAAATATTTCGCACATAACAGTTGCCGAAGGTCGTTAAATTCTTCCGCGACATATTTTTTTTGCTGTGCAAATTCGTCGGCGCGTTCGCAAATGTCCCAGAAAAGAACCTCGCCTTTGCCTCGCGCTTCAAGGGAAATCAAACCGAGATTGAACATCGTGAATAATTCTTCGCGGTTCTCCAATGCATCGTGGTAGTATTCGCGGTAATTTTTGCCCGTGATGTTGCTCCGTAAATCGTGAAGCTCGCGGACAACCGGCGGGTCATCCGCCGTAATGGTCAGCGGCGTTAGATCTTCAACGACAGTTTCAATTTCGTCTTGAATATTCGTAACTAAAATTGCGTGATACGCCGACAGGTAACGCCCCGATTCTTGAATAATCGTTGGGTGCGGAACATCTTCGTCATCGCAGACGGTTTTGATAACGTAAATCACATCGTTGGCAAATTCCTGCGCGTTGTAGTTTGCCGACGATTCAAATGAAGTACGCGAGCCGTCGTAGTCAACCGCCATTCCGCCGCCGACATCGAGAAAATCAACCGGGATATTCAATTGTCGGATTTTCGCATACGTCCGCGCCGCTTCTCTCATCGCGCTTTTAATTCGCTTGATGTCGGTCAATTGCGAACCGATGTGAAAGTGAAGCAGTTTGAGCATTTCAGTTCGCCCGGCTTCGTTCAAGCGGCGAATGACTTCTAAAATCTCCGTCGTCGTCAAGCCGAATTTCGCCGCTTCACCGCCGGATTTCTCCCATTTTCCAGAACCTTTTGAATAAAGTTTGACGCGCACGCCAATCATCGGTAGTTTTGTTTCTGGATTTTCAAAAGTCATCTCATCGGCAATTTTTATTGTGTGTTCAAGCTCGCTTAATTTTTCAATAACAATGACGACATTTTTGCCGGCTTGTGCGCCGGCAAACGCCAGCCGTATAAATTCGCGGTCTTTGAATCCATTTAATACCAGAAGGCTTTCGTCAGATTGTTCCATCGCCAAAGCCGCATAAAGCTCGGCTTTCGAGCCGGCTTCTAAACCGAAATTATAACGCCTGCCTTCTCTCAGATATTCTTCGATGACCGCGCGGTTTTGATTGACTTTCATTGGATAGACGCACATATGTCCGCCGCCGTAATCAAATTCTTTAATGGAATTTTTGAAGGATTTCTGAAGTTTTCGGATTTGTCCCGCAAGGAGCTGCGGAAAGCGCAGCAGAACGGGCGTATTTACGCCGCGCGTTTTTAAATCGTCAATAATTTCTTTAACATCAGCCGAAAGCGTGTCGTTTTCTGCGGCACGGACAATCAAATTTCCTTTGCGATTAACACCGAAATAACCCGCGCCCCAATTTTCAATACCGTATGTTTCAATCGTCTGCTCGATAACTGCGCTCAAATGCCTGTTCTCCAAAAATTTAAGTAGTCTGAACAGTATAACTCAAAAATCGCGTAAAAATTTAAAAGTTAAAATAAAATTAACAAAAAATGAAATTAATTTTTCAAAACATCTGGCTTACAATCGCAAAAATTCAAAACAGTTAATTGCCAATGATTTATCTATTGGCGACGAAACTCATAAAACAAAGCAAAGAAATAAAAACTTATCCGCGGGTTAAAGACAAAAAGTCGAAAACAACCGCCGCGAGATGGTTTTCAGCCGCGATGATTAATCGCGCACGTTCAGGAACTTTACGCCGAATGGTCGAGCATTCCGCTTTATTCGACTGAGGCGGATGGCGCAGAAATTTCACAAACCGCCAATTATTTGAGGATTTTATCAAGGCAGCCGCCCAAACCGATAGCTTTGACGAATTAATAAACAAAAATTGTGAATGATTATTATAAATTTTTATCTTTCGCTCGAACCTAAATTGTGATTAAATTTTCTTTATGAAAATCGCGCCGCTTCACGATTGGAATCTCACGCCGCCACAGGCGATTCAGCTTCAAAAACAATTAGCTCACGAAGTCGTCGCCGAAGACCGTTTCGACGCGCCCGTTAAAACCGTTGCCGGCATTGATTTAGGCTACGATGCGAAAAATGATACGAGCCGCGCCGTGGTGGTCGTCTTAAGTTTTCCCGAACTCGAACTCATCGAAACGAGCGAAGCGATTTTGCCGATTCAATTTCCATACGTTCCCGGACTGCTTTCTTTCCGCGAAACTCCGGTCGCCATCAAAGCACTGGAAAAATTAACCGTCGCGCCCGATTTAATTCTCTGGGACGGACAAGGTTTAGCGCACCCGCGCCGATTCGGCATCGCCTGCCACATCGGTTTAATCGTTGATGTGCCGACCGTCGGCGTAGCAAAATCTTTATTAGTCGGAAAGTTTGAAAATCTCGATGAGGCTCGCGGAAGCACCGCGCCCCTCGTTCATCGAAGCGAACAAGTCGGCGTTGCATTGCGAACCAAAGACAAGGTTCAGCCGATTTTCGTTTCAATCGGTCATCGAATTAGCTTAGAAACAGCAACTGATTTTGTTTTGCAGTGTGCGCCGAAATATCGTCTGCCGGAAACGACGCGGCTTGCCGATAAATTGGCTTCGTATCGAAAAAAATTATGACACCGGAAAATCTTCAAAAGATGCTGCTTCGTCGGGAAAAGGCGCAGGAGTTGAGCGACAAATTGCTGGCAAATATCAAGAAAAACAAAACGGAAATCGAAAAACTGTGCGATGTTTTCCGGCGGCTTGAAGAAGATTATGTTTATCGCTTTTATCACCAGAGTTTTAAAATTTTCGGCGCGACGGCTCAAATCAAACAAGCCAAAGAATTGTTTGAACGGCTCGCGCCCGATTCATTTCCGCTCAATGAATGGTTTTGCTCGATTGCAGATACGGTAATCGGCAAGGAGTTTGACCTTGCAAAAACAAATCAAATCTGGCTCAAAGAAAGGCGCCCGATTCTCGAAGCCTTCTGGCACTCGAAGTATTTTCTCAAACAGATGCTTATTGCGGCTGATGAATTGGAAACAAGTCCGCAAATTTTGCCAAGCGGCTGGGCGGCGGTTTTTTATCTTTACAATTTAAGATAAAAAACCTGAAATTCACAATTGTTTTCTTTGTTGTTCGTCAATCCACGCCAAAGCCGTCTGCTCGTCCTGTTCAATCGCCAACTCAATGCCGCGCTTTGCCGTTTCGAGCAGATGTTTTGATCCGTCTTGAGTTTGGAAAGACTTATAAACTTTTCGCACAATTTCATCTTGAATTTCTTTAGGCGGCAAGGCAATTCTGAATGCTTCCATAACCGGAATTGTTAGATTTGTTTGAATACCGCCCGTGTTTGCCTGTTCGACTTGAATTTGTCCGACTCGCGCATTCATATAAAGAGCTAAGAATTGCGGATTCAAGCCCGCTTTCGGTCTGACGCGAATAAAATAACTGCCGAAAATTGCGCCTGCGAGTTCTGAAGGAACAGCGATTGAAAGTCCGAGTGTTCCGCTGCGCGAAATTACAATGTCGTTTGTTTCGACGCTTGCTTGACGTTCAGCTTTTGCGGCTTCTTTTGAAATGTATTTGAGCGTTTACGGGTCAAAGCGATATTGTCGCATGTCCGCGATTCTTAAAAACGGCACGCCACTTTCCAGATATTCGAGTTTTTCCGATGAGCCGTAGCGCAAAGGTTCGGAAAGATTACCGAGCGTTTCTAATTTCCAACCCGCTCGCGTTTCAACCTTTTTGAGTTGATTTAGAAGTTCGTCATATTTCGGCTGATAAAACTCCGCGTCGAGTCTGCCCGAAGCGGCGAAACTTTCTTTGAACGATTTAACGGCGACGTTTTCGTTTGACGGCGCGAAGTCGCGCAAGCCAAGTTCGCCCAAAAGCAAACTTTCGGCTTCGGCGTATAACGCTTTGCTTTGTTCGAGTTTTTCGTGCGCGGCTTTAATTACTTCTTCTATTTTGTTTTGAAAATTATTTGAAAGGATTGGAACATCAATTTGGTTCATATCCTCAAGCAAAAAACCTGTCTGAACTGCGCCGCGAACAAACTTTTTAATTTGATTTTATCCAAAATTTGAATAAAGAAATGTTGCAAGATATTCGGAGTTAATTGTTTTAGGTCGTAGAATTGCTAACTTGCAACTGCAAGTTGCATCGGATATTGTTGTTACGAGTGAAACGCTTCCGACAGTTCCAACAATGGATAACAAAACATCTCTTTGCTTTAGGTGCGAGCGTTTCATATAACCTTTATTGTAACTTTCTTCATCAATACAAATCGGCGATGATTGCTCAATAAAAAAGTTTCCTGTGGTATCCTGACCTCGATAATAAGGAATGCCTTCATCTTGGAAACTATCGCTTATTCCAAAATGATTTCCGTCGGAAATGCTTGCAACATCTGCAATAGTTTCGCAAGTTTGTTTTTCTAGTAATGCTTTTATTGCCAAGTTTTCTTTTTTGTAAAACTCGGAATCTATTCTTTTCGTTCGCTCTAATTCGCTAAGTTTTATTTCGCTTATTTCCAGCCCGTTCAATAAAGTTTGATATTTCGTTTCATCAAACGGGCTTAGGCGAAAAAATCAGTTGCGAATGACAGCTTTTCTTTTTTGGCAAACTCGCGGAAGGCTTCGGCGATGCCGTCTTCGGTTAAGTTTTCGTGGTTGAAAAGGTCGTGTTCGACTATTTCGTGTCCGTGTTCGTCGCGCAGCAGAAAGCCGTTGCGCGTCGCGTAAATCTTTTCGCCCGAATTGTCTTTGCCGGATTTGCGCTGCGTGGCAAAGAAAATGTTGTAGTCGTCGGTGCGCGGGCAATAATGCTCGCTGCCTTTGACATCGTTCCATTTCTGGACAAAAAGAACGCTCGTTTTCGTTCCGGTGTGCGGTTTGAAAGTGTTGCCGTGAAGCCCGACGACGGCGAGAATTCGGCAGCGTTCGGCGATAAATTCCCTGATGCGTTTGTCCGACGAATTGTTAAATCTGCCCTGCGGCAAAACGATTGCCATTCGCCCGCCGTCTTTCAGGAAATCCAGATTTCTTTCGATAAACAAAATGTCACGCCCAACCGCCGTTTCGTATTTGCCGCTTGTCTTGCGGGCAAGCTCGTATTTGTGAATAATTCTGGATTCTTTGATGTCTCCGGCAAACGGCGGATTCGCCATCAGCACGTCAAACTCAAACGCTTTATAACCGCTTTTGTCGGCGCGAAGTTTTTTGAGTTTTCTAAAACCTTCGTTGTAGGTGTCGTTCCAATATTCATTGTCGGTTGTTTCGTCCCAACGCTCGGCATCGAGCGTGTTCAAATGCAAAACATTCGTTTGCCCGTCGCCCGCGATAAGGTTTAATGTTCTGGCGACGCGCACGCTTTTCTCGTCAAAATCAATCGCAAAAACTTTGTCGCGGACGTAATCTTCACAGCGCGGCGGTTTCTTTTCAGCCGTGAAAAGATGCGAAGCGGTCAAACCTTCGTCTTCGAGAATCTTGCGCCAAACGTGAAAAATGCCGTGAACCGTAAAGCCCGAACTGCCCGCCGCCGTGTCAATCAAAAACTCTTCTTCTTTCGGGTCAAGCATTTTGACACACATATCAATCACGTAACGCGGCGTGAAATACTGACCTTTTTCGCCTTTCGACGATTTGCTGACGAGATATTCAAACGCTTCATCTATGACTTCGAGATTCGAGTTGAAAAGTTTGTAATCCTGCAAAGAAGAAACGCAAACCGACAAATGCGAGCGCGACAAATTGATTTTATCCGAATCCGAAAAAACGCCTTCCCATTTATCTTTGGCTTTATCGAAAAGCGTTTGAATTTTCTGGTTGAGTTCGGCTTCGGTTTGTCCGGTGTTGCGAAATTGCAGTTGGCGCGTTTCGTTGCGCGTGCTTTCGAGTTCGTCGTAAAGTTTGGTGAAAATCAATTTGAAAACTTCCTCAAAAACGTCAACGCCCGCGTTCGCCAAAACTTCGTCTTCCATTTCCTCGATGCGCTGCCGAAGCGATTTGCGCTCGGTCTGCTCATTGAACTTTTTAACGAGGTCAGCCATCCGAAAATCTTCGCGCAAAACGTCGGCGAGCGTCTCGGCTTGGGCGGGAATATCGGTTAGCTCGACAAAATAATTCGGGTCTTTGCGGTGATAATAAGAAATCGCGCCGCCGTTCGTCCACACGCTAATCGGTGCGCCCGTCGCGTGGCAATAGCTTTTTAATTGGTCTTTGCCGTCTTTCAGGCGCGGCTTTTTGAGTTCGATAATAATATACGCCGAATCGGGATGGTCTTTGTCCCGAATCACGATGTCGGCGCGTTTGGTTTCCACTCCGAATTTAACCGGAAACTCGTCGGAAAAATCTAAAGCGGTAGGATTTTAACGATATTCCGCCATTCTTCAATTTCACTACAAACAATCATCATTTCGAGTCCGTCAATCGCCTGACCGATTGGCAAACGGCGCGGCACAATAAAAACGCCGGTCAAATCACTGCCTTTGTCTAAAAGTGCGGCGAAATGTTTCGGCACCGTCTTGCGGTCGTGGGTGAGTAAAATTCTTTTGTTGGCGGATGCCCAAAGCAAAAGTTGCTGGTCTTCGGTTTCGCTTAAACCTGCTTCAAGAGCGGTTACAAAATCGAGTTGGGGAAGGCGGCGAAGAACTCCACGTAAAATGTCGTGGTCAAAATCCTGGTCAATGACGAGTTTGAGCATTACGGCTTCAGACTAATTCAGCCCGTTTTTCCCAACGCGCCAAAATTCGCTCACGAAGTTCTTCGGTTTCGGTTTGAAATTTTGATTCGGTTTCAGCTTGCACGGCATTGCTTTCGGCTTCCTGCCGTTGCAGATATTTTTCGACTTCTTCGCGGCTGCTGAGAAAAAAGGAAATTACGCCGTAAACTTCGGCAAGTTTTAAGGAAGGAAATTTTTGCGCGATTTCTTCGGCAGTTGCTCCGAGCCGAAAATGATGAATTACCGATTCGAGCGCAATCCGTGTCTTACCGACTCTAATTGTGCCGTCGGCGGTCTTGGTTAACTGCACTGTTTGAATTGCTTCCAGTGTTTCCATTAGTTTTTAATTATAGCAGAAAAATATTTATTTTTGCCTATTTCTTTGGTCGCTCGTTCGCCTTCAAAACTCTTTTCCTGAGCCGAATTGATTTTGGCGTGGCTTCGACGAGTTCGTCATCGGCGATAAATTCCAACGCTTCTTCGAGCGACAAATCTTTAACAGGCACGAGCCGCATCGCTTCGTCGGCGGAGGAAGTTCGCATATTTGTTAGCTTTTTCTCTTTGATTGGATTGACATCGAGGTCAACGGCGCGGGCATTTTCGCCGATAATCATTCCTTCATAAACCTTTGTTTGCGGTTTGACGAATAATGCGCCGCGTTCCTGCAAAGCATAAAGCGCATAAGTCATCGCTTCGCCCATTCGGTCGGAAACGAGCGAGCCGGTGCCGCGCCCTTTCATATCGCCCTGCCATTTGTCGAAGCGGAGGAAAATCGTATTCAAAAGTCCTGTGCCTTTCGTTTCGGTCAAAAATTCGCCGCGAAAACCAATCAGACCGCGCGACGGAACTTCGTATTCGAGCCGCACTCTGCCCGTTCCGTTATTTATCATCTTGCTCATCTGACCTTTGCGCCTTCCGAGTGCTTCGGTAACCACGCCGATAAATTCTTCCGGCACATCAACAACGACTTGCTCAATCGGTTCGAGCAGCTCGCCGTTGTCGCCTTTTTTAGTGATGACTTCCGGTTTTGAAACTTGGAGTTCGTAACCTTCGCGCCGCATCATTTCGATTAAAATTGCAAGCTGCAATTCGCCGCGTCCCGAAACTTTGAATTGGTCGGGTGAATCGGTGTCCTCAACTCTTAAAGCCACATTGCCGAGAAGTTCTCGGTCAAGCCGTTCCCTGATTTGGCGCGATGTTACAAATTTCCCGTCAATGCCGGAGAACGGCGAATTGTTCACGCCAAAAATCATTGAAATTGTCGGCTCATCAACATTTATCACCGGCAGCGGCTTTGGATTATCAACCAGCGTAATCGTTTCGCCGATATTGATGTCGTCAAATCCGGCAAGCGCGACGATTTCGCCAACACCGGCTTTTTCAACCGATTCGCGTTTCATTCCTTCAAAAACGTAAAGTTCTTTAACCTTAGTTTTCTGCGTCGAACCGTCGCGTTTGGCAACAATAACGTCTTGATTTTTGGTAATCTCGCCGGAATAAATTCTGCCGATAGCAAGTCTGCCGACGTATTCGTTGTAATCAATGTTAGCAACGAGAAGCTGTAAGCTGTCGTTGCGCAAAGCGTGCGGTGCGGGAATCGTTTCGATGATTTGGTCGAACAGCGGTTTCAGATTTTTTGATTCTTCCTCCAGAGTTTTCTTCGCCACGCCGTCGCGCGAAATCGAGTAAAGAATCGGAAAATCAATTTGTTCCCCGTCCGCGCCCAAATCAATAAAAAGGTCGTAAATCTCATCAAGAACTTCTTCCGGTCGTGAATCGTGGCGGTCAATTTTATTGACCAAAGCGATGGCGGGAAGTTTCTGTTCGAGTGCTTTACGAAGAACGAAACGAGTTTGTGGCAAACAGCCTTCCGCCGCGTCAACGAGCAGAATGATGCCGTCAACCATTTTCAAAACGCGCTCGACTTCGCCGCCGAAATCGGCGTGTCCGGGCGTGTCGAGAATGTTGATTTTGTAATCGCCGTAATGCACCGAAGCGTTTTTCGCCATAATTGTAATGCCGCGTTCGCGTTCCAAATCCATCGAATCCATCACGCGGTCTTGGACGGTTTCGTTGTCGCGGAATGTTCCCGATTGTTTGAGCATCGCATCAACCAAAGTCGTTTTGCCGTGGTCAACGTGCGCGATGATAGCGATGTTTCTGATATTTTTTGTGTCAATCATAGATGTAAAAATTGCGTCTAAGGCAAACGGTAAGAATATGATTTACGGGCGGAAAAATCAAACGTGCGATTATCTTTGATAAACATTACGACGATGTTTGACGCGAACGATTTCGATAATTAAGGTTTTGAAAAAGATATTGTAGACAATTCGGTAATCACCAACACGAATTCTAAAACTTTGTTGCGTGCCGACAAGTTTAGTGGTTTTAAGCGGAAGAGGATTTTGACGATAGTTTTTAAACAGCAACGAGAATTTTGGCAATCATTTCCTTCGGCAATTTCTTCAATTCCTTAACTGCCGACTGCTTCCATTCGATTTTATATGAGTCCATCGCTTTTTAATTCCGCAATCAAGTCGGTTTGAGAGATGGTTTGTTCATCGCGCCGTTCGGCAATTTTGGCAAGGTCGTCTAAGTCTTCCATTATTTGTTCAAATTCGGCAATCGGAAGCAAGACAGCGGTTTTTTTGCCCGACTGATTAGTAACGTATTGAGGATTTATTTCTTTGACAGTTTGCATAATTTATTTTTAGCACAAAAGGTAGCTCGAATGAAATTTATTTACGTCGAAAAAGTTCCAAGTCGTAGAAAGAAGACGGGTCTTCGAGCGGTTCGAGATGCGTGAAGACGGTTGATTCGGGAACGGCTCGGCGAATTTCGTCTTCAATTTCCTCAGTTAAATCGTGTCCTTTCTGTACCGTCCAATCGTCGGGAACGAGAATGTGAACGGAGATAAATTTTCTCGCGCCCGATTGTCTGGTGCGTAGAGCGTGGTAATCAATTTGTTTCTCCTTTATATAACCGTCAAGAATTTCTTCGATTTTTTCCTGCGTTTCTGGCGAAACTGCGGTGTCCATCAAACCCAAAGCCGAACGGCGAATCAATTGAAAACCCGTCCAAAGTATATTCAACACAACCAGCAGCGCAACAATCGGGTCAAGCACAAACCAACCCGTTAAGCCGACGACAACAATGCCCAAAACTACGCCAACCGAAGTCCACACATCAGTCAGCAGATGTCGCCCGTCGGCTTCTAAAACAATCGAGTGATGTTGTCGTCCGGCACGAATCAAAATCAGCCCGACGATTAAATTTATCAGCGTAGCGATGAGCGTAATAGATAACCCGATGCCGATACGTTCGAGCGGCTGCGGAGCGAAAAGACGCGGCACGGCGGAATAAATAATACCCAAGGCGGCGAAAAAAATCAGCACGCCTTCAATACCACTCGAGAAATACTCCGCCTTGTCGTGTCCGAAGGCGTGGTCGTCGTCAGGCGGCTGCGCGGCGATTTTTATTATCAACAAAGCGATGAGAGCAGCGACGAGATTTATCACCGATTCCAAAGCATCCGACAATAAACCAATTGAACCAGTGAAAAAATATGCCGCCGCTTTGAGAGCAATAGTCAAAACCGCCGCCAAAACTGCCAGCCAAACGTAGCGGCTCAAATTCTCTCGTTTCATTTTTTTTGATTTGCCGAAAAGGATTTAAAATCGCCTTCCGAAAAATCAATTATAGAATTATTGTCAGAATTGTATAATCAATACTTCGGACAGTTTTTTGTTTTTTGAAACCCACTGAAATCAAGGCTTTTGAAACGATATAACTGCCTTTTTGTATTTAAATCAAACTTAGGCTTTGAGCTAACTTTGATTTAAGTAAGCAGATTCTTTAGTTTTCAACAACTTACGGAAAATGTCTTCTCAAAAAGTGTCCGAAGTATTGATAATACTAATTAATTTGAAACGCACGTATTAGATAAAAAAAGACCGAACGCTTTAAATTCGCTCGGTCTTTTTCATAGTTACATTTTTTTAGAATTAACGAACCATTTCCTTTTCGATAACCAAATTGTTTTTGACGCTGAACACGCCCGGCACGCCTCTGGCTAAAATGTTCGCTAGATTGTAATCTCCGCGATTGGCGATAAAACCTTCGAGCGTTACGTTGCCGCGGTCAACGATAATTTTCACCGACGGATTTGCGCCTAAAAAGTAGCGATACAAACTACCGCCGTTTTGAAGTGTTCGCAAAGTCCGCAGACGAATCGAATCGTCAAAATTTGAAAGCGGTAAAACTTCGATATTGTTCACAACATTCTTAACGCCAGCGATTTTTTCGACCACTCGCTCCGCACTTTTTCTCGTCGTCGGTTGAAGGACTTTGCCCATCAAAGTTACAGTGTCGCCATCAACTCGAAAAGCGATATTATCGAAAACACCATAATACGGCAGCTTAATTATTTGTTTGAAAACTTGCCGTTCTATACTTCTCACCGAACTTCTGGCATTGTCGGAAAAACTCTGAGCGTTGACATCAACAAACGTTAAACCTAAAATTGCGACTGATAAAATTAAAATTTTTTGTAAGAATTTCATATATTTTCTCCCTTGCTCACTAAAATTAAAGCAAAACATTTGCTCTTCTTTCGTGATTTTATGATGAAAATTTGCTAGCTAGAGATGCTATTCTCGGAGCAAGAAATTGCAAGGTTTTGTCAATAATTTACGGGGGAATTGATCTGCCGCAAAGCCTCATAAAGCACAATTCCGACGCTGGTTGCCAAATTCAAACTGCGCACGTTTTCGTTCGGCATCGGAATCGTCAGGCAGAGCTCCCAATTGGCTTTTAATAAATCTTCCGGCAGCCCGCGCGTTTCGCGCCCGAACACCAAACAATCGTTTTCGGCGAATTTAAAGTCGAGATAAGTTTTTTTCGTCTTAGTGGTCAAATAAATGAAGCGTGAGTTCGGCAAGAATTTAAAAAGATTTTCTAATTCGATGTGGCGTACAATTTTTACTTCGTCCCAATAATCTAGTCCGGCGCGTTTTACTGCTTTATCGTCAAGCCGAAACCCGGTCGCGCCGATGATATGCAAGTCGGTGAATGTCGCCGCGCACAAACGCGCAATATTACCCGTGTTCGGCGGAATTTCAGGTTCGACTAGAGCGACGTGCAGCATTGATAAATTATTTTTCGATTTCGACAAAATTATCGCAGAAATTTTGCCACTGAGCTTTTTGAATGCCGAGATAATGACCGATGTTCGCCGTCGCAAAATTGCGAACTGTTTCTACAATGCCGCTCGTATCTTCGGTATTCGACTTTTCACCTAAACCGATAACGTAAAAATTTAGTTTTATTCCATTTTTTTGCAGGCAAAAATTATTTGTCGAATCATTGGTGAAAAAATGTGATGTAGTGGAATTATCTTCCTTGTCAGTCGGATTGGACGAAGGCTGAACGGTCAGAACAATTTCATCCGCCGCGTCGTGAATCTCGACGATTTTTACCCAATCGTCTTTGCCCGAACCGGGCAAAGTTATCCGTATAAAATCGCCGACGGCGGCAATCTTTTCCATCTTTGCAAAGCCGTTTTCGTCAAACAGCGCGAAACTTGAAAGGTTCGATTCGGCATTCCATTGCTCAATGTTAAAAAGTTTTTGTATTAGTCGTTGAAACACATTTTTCGCTTCTGTTTCCGATGAACAATTGCGCGTTGCGTTCGTTACTGAACTCACTTCAGCAGTCGAAGATTCAGCTTGCGCGGCGGCTTGCTCTAATAAATTTTGGATTTTACTATACATAATCTGAACAAGTTATAATCGCGGATGCCGGCAATCGGTTTTAATAATCTGCGAAACAACAAATTTCGGTTATCTATAATACCTTTTTGATTTATAGATTTCCATTATAAAAGCATCTTAAAGATAGAAAACCTCATCAATAAAAGAAGTTTCACAAATAGCGGTCGAATGCCCAATTTTTTTGTTTGTGTTACAATCCGCAAAAACAAAATTTCAATAAAAATAAAGGAGAATTTTTGTGCGTTTTAAGTTTTTTATATTATTCGCTTTTTTCATTTTAACGAGCGTTCCGTTTGTGTCGGCACAAGAGACGACCGACAAAACCAAGACGGAAACTACTGAGAAAAAGGATAAAAAGCAAAAAAATAAACAGCCCGCAAATGATTTGTCTAAAGGAGCAACCGCCGAGCAGGTGGCTGAATCGGCAGTTTATTTTTACGGCGGTTTGGGCGGCAGAGATTATCTCAAACAAATTCGCAAAACAACCGTCGAGCGCGGAAAAATCACTCTTACAAATGCCGAAGGCAAAATCGAACAGGCAAATTATGAACGCTTGATTTTGCGCGGCGACAGTTTAGATAAAGAGCGCATTCGCTTTGACCAGGAATATCCGAACGCTAAATTCGCATTGATTTATAATAACGATAAAGTTTTTGGAATTTTCAACGAAGCTGTTTTCACGCCGCGCGAAGATGCGACAAAGGCTTTCCAAAATCAAATTTGGCACGGACTCGAAGCACTTTTGCGGTACAAAGAAAACGGCTCGACGCTGGCACTTGCCGAACGCGAGAAAATTATGGGCGTAGATTACTACGTTCTCGATGTAACCGACAAACAAACGCGCAAAACGCGCTTTTATATCAGCAGCAAAACCTTACGCGTGATGATGCTCGAATACACCGAAGACAATACGAAATATCGCCGCAAGTTTTACGATTACAACTACGCGCAAGGGACGCTTGTTCCGTTTCGCAGTGTGCTGTGGGCGAACGACAAACAAATTGAAGAAACGAATATCCAAACCATTAGTTTCGGACAAAAAGTCGAGGAAGTTATTTTTAATGAAAGTTAATTAATCTTTCTGCAACTTTGTTTTGGTTTTTCTGTGGAATGAGTTGAGAATATCAACTTTTTGAAACAGGAGAAAATTTATGACCAAATCGAAGATTGCTTTTTCAATCGCCGCTTTTTTTTCCATTTGTCTGCTCAGCCTGACAAATGGTTTTGCCCAAACATCGCCAACTGGAAAACAGATTGAACCGAGCTACGAAGTCGTTCTGCAAACTTTAGTCGCCTCGAACAATACAAATAACAAACCGGACATTCCGCAGACGCTCGCCGGCGCGGTAAAAAAACTGAAAGCAAATTATTCATACTCAAACTATCGGTTGGGAGCAACTTTTTATCAGAGAGTTGCCAATACGGGAACAATCGAGCTTAAAAGCGTTACCAACGAAGCGATTCCAAATCAGGAAAGAAATTTTTCGATTTTTTCCGAGTGGACGCTGCATAATCTTCAAACTTTGCCCGACGCAAAAGGGCAAAACTCAATTCAATTCCAAAGTTTTAGATTCGGACAAAGGATTCCGATTATCACTTCAAGCGTTAGAGACGAAAGCGGAAAAACAAATTCAGTCGTAAATTATGAGCAAGTGGGATTGACTATTCAAAGATGCAGTTTAGCGGAAAACGTGCCGACCGTTATCGGAAGTTTGTCAACCTTTAACCCCGACGAATTAATGTTTTTAGTTTTAACCGTCAAGACTGCCGATTGATAATTTAATAAAGAGGAGAACTTTACGCAACCTTTTCGAGCCGCGCGGCGTGATAAAAACGTCGGCGGCTTTTGTTTTGGCTAAAATTATATTGTAAAAAGTATGCGCGTATGGCTTTGGACAAATTCGAGAATTTGGGCGCGGAAGTGTTACAATCTGCCGTGCCGATTGAGAAGCTATCCGACCATCAATTAATTGAAGCCACTAAAAGCGGTGATGAAGCGGCGTTCGGCGAAATTATGCGCCGTTACCGCAGCCCGATTACGAATTATATCTATCGCTTTTTGAATGATTACGAAGAAGCCGTAGATTTGGCGCAGGAAACTTTCGTCCGCGTGTATTTTGCCATCGAACGTTATCACACGGAATATGCGTTTTCGACTTATATTTACCGGATTGCGACGAATCTTGCGATCAGCGAAATTCGCAAGCGCAAACGTCGGCGGCTTGTTTCCTTAACCGGACTTTTTCAGTATGCAGGCGAAGAAGCGCAGGATTTTAATCCGCCGGACGAGAAATCTCTGCCGGATGAAAATTTAATCGAAAGCGAGCAAAGCCAAACGATAGCACGAGCGATTGCGACTTTGCCGGAGAAATATCGTGCGCCGATTATTTTGCGCGACATCGAAGGCAGAAGTTACGAAGAAATTGCGCAGATTATGGAACTTGGCTTAGGCACGACCAAATCGCGCATCAGCCGCGCCCGCGGGCTTTTAAGAGAGAAATTACAAAAATATTTTTAGAAAAATCCTATGAATTGTCGAGATTTTTTAACTGAATTTGAAGAGAGTGAGCGTTTAACCAAGGCGGCAACGCGCCATTTAAACGATTGTCCGAATTGCAAAAAAACGAGCAGCGAGCAAACTCGCGTTTGGCAGATGATTGATATTCTGCCGCGAGTTGACGCTCCCGTTAATTTTGATTTTCGCGTCAAAGCCCGAATCGCTAATTCAAAATCAGCGGATTTTCAATCGCGATTTTTCCCCGTTTTGCGCTACGTTATGCCGCTCGGCGTGATTGTCTTGCTTCTCGGAATAATAGCTTTTAATGCGAATTATTTTTCGGACAACAACGACGCTACGCCGCAAATTGCGAAATTCGTTCCGCCAACGTCAATCGAAAATGAAACGACGGCAAGCGATCCTTCTTTCACGAATCAAAATATTTTATCTACATTCGGAAATGAAAGTTCGGTTGCTAGCCAATTAAATACAAATACAGTATCTATAAAAGACATTCGGGAAGCACAAATTGCAGCGGTTAATTCCAAGAAAAAACGAAGAACTGAAACGCCGAAAAAGAATGCTGAAGAATCTGACGGCATCGGCTCTCGAGACATCACTGTGTCTGCACCGACGGTAACGCTGCCGCGCGGACTAGATCCGAATCGAAGAATTGAAACTGCGCCGAATGCAGACGATACAAAGTTTTTCACCGCTGAAGAAATTTTGCCGTTCCTCGGCATCGAAATTGTTTTGCAAAATGAAAACCGCACGGTCAAATCCGTCAAGCGAAATAGTTTAGCCGAGCGTTCAGGCGTAGAAGTAGGCGATGTGATTGAGGCGATTGACGGCAAGCAAATCTCTGATGAACCGTTTAGCGGCAGGACGATTAAAGTAAAAACATTAACTGTTCTGCGCGGCGTAAAAAAATTCGAAATTGCTTTGCACAATCAATAGAATTAAAAAACGTTCGGAAAATCTTGACCGTTATTTGAACCTTGTTGCAAGCAGCCTTTTTGCTTCTTTCAATGATTCTTCATATTCAGGAAGATCGGGATTCGGCTTCATTTGAATAATATAATCAAGCTGTTTTTTTGCTTCTGCATCACGATTAACCGCCAAATACGCTTGCGCCAGATGAAACCGAATATAAGTATTTTCCTTTTCCAGTGCAATTGCCTTTTCAAGATATTCAACCGCTTTTTCAGGCTTTCCGCCGACTAATCCGGTTGAAAGTTCAATTTGCGCAAGAACGTCGAACGCACTTGCGCCTTGATATGCGGGTTCAATCTCGATGACTCTGTTCATCGCCGAACGAATGTCATCAACAGAAGTCAAACCTTTCGTTAAGGGCGAGCGTTTGGCTTGTTCGCCCAAATTCGCGCCATACCAGAAGAAACCGTCGGGCTTATTCGGCTCTAATCTGGAAGCAATTTTTCCCGCCGCTTCGCCTTCCTTAAAAATCTTTTCGCCTTCTTTTTCGTCGCTTATTAATTTGCCGAGAAAATAATTGCATCTGGCAAACTTCCATTCGACCTCGTAATTCCTATTGTCCGCATCTCTGACTTGGGCAAGCAGTTTGATGGCTTCGCGCAGTTTCGATAAATCGTTATGCTGTTTGGAAAGTTCTTCGGCTTTCGAGAGATTTTCGGTTATCAGAGCAGTATTTAGTGGTCTTTTATTTTCTTCCGTTTCAGATTTTTTCGCGCAAGAAACAAAAATAGCGCTGATTAAACCAATTGTAATAAAACTGTAAATACACCTTCTTTTCATCTGATAAATTACCAAAAAGCAGTAAAATAAGTTATATTCTAGTTTTTCGTTACTGAACGACGATTCATTTTAATTCATATTGGAAATTCACTCAATACTCGAATGAGCAAAAACGAACAAGCGGCGGCGTTTTACGATTTGGAAGGCACACTCGTCAGCACAAATCTGGTGCATACGCTCGGATTCTACGCCAGGCGGCAGCAAGGGCTTCTTCAAACAATCAAAAAAAGCGCGCAGACATTAGCGAAACTGCCATTTTTCGCCGCGACTGATTTGTATTCGCGTAATGTTTTTAACGAAATCTTTTTCAAATCCTACGCGGGTGAATCCGAAGACCGCCTGCGGTTTTTCGCCGACGAACTTTTTGAAGACGTTCTCAAGCCGGCAATTTTCGACGGAACGTTTGAACTGATTGAAACGTCGAAAAAACTCGGTCTGCGGCAAGTTATCATCACCGGCGCACTAGATTTTACGGTTGCGCCTTTAATAAAGCATTTTGGAATTGACGATTTTGCGGCGAACCGCCTGGAATTCGTCAATGGTTACGCGACGGGAAGACTGCTTCCGCCCGTGATGGCTGCGGCGACGAAAGCAAAATGGATACGCGAATTTGCCGAACGCGAAAATTTGAGTTTGTCGGATTCTTACGCTTATTCCGACAGCATTTCAGATTTGCCGATGCTCTCAATTGTCGGACATCCGGCGGCGGTCAATCCAGATTTTCGTCTCAAACAAACTGCGTTGCAGCACGATTGGGCGATTTTGAATTTGAAGTAATTGGAGATTTCTTATACTGATGGACGTGATTAAATTCACATTAATATTGATAGTAATAGTTCTTCTGATTGCCTTTAGTTTGACCGGAATTAATAACCGAATAATGAGGTTGGTTAAAGATAGGCAATTAAGAAAGGCTCGAAATGATTATTTTAATTTACTCGAAAAGTTAAAACTATTTCCAGACAGCACAAATCTTGAACAGCAAACAATTGAGGTAGGTAGAACTTAATCCAATCTCACAAAAGTAATAAAAGGTGTTACGGTTTATGATGAAGCAGTTTTAATGAATGATATAAATGCAGCAAAAGTTTCATCAAGGGGAGTAAATATTCAAACTGCTGAAGAACGTCTTGCAAAACTTTCTGAATTGAAAGACAAAAATTTAATCAGCGAAGAAGAATACGAAAAACGAAGACAGAAAATTTTAGACGAAATTTAAGAAAAATTTATTTAGTTTATGGCTTTGCAGTTACGCAGAGAAACGCACGAATCAATCATCTACATTGACCGCGACAGCGCACCGCGCATTATACCGTTGGATGCTTGAATAAAATTTAAGCGATATAGAAATTGAATTGAGATTTAGATATAATGGCTACGTAGCTAAGTTGTTGCCAAGATAAATTTTGCGAGGTGAAAAAATGTCGCACACAGTAAAAGAAGCAAAAAATAATTTGAGCGGATTGATTCGCCTTGCGGAAAAGGGTGAGCCGCAGGTAATTCGTCGGCACGACACGGAAGTTGCCGTCGTCGTTTCAATTGCCGATTGGCGGAAAATAAACGGCAAAAAAGAAAGTCTGGTCGAGTTTCTGCAAAAAAGTCCGCTCGACGAAATAATTCCTTTCCTTAACCGAGCGGAAGATTTGCCGCGCGAGGTGTCGTTTGAATGAATTTTCTGCTCGATACCTGCGCGATTTCCGAACCGAAACAAAAAAGACCGAGCGCAAAAGTTCTCGAATGGCTCGACGCGCAAGATGAATCGAAACTTTATTTGAGCGTTTTGTCGCTTGGCGAAATCAGGAAAGAAATCATAAGACTTGAATCAAGCAGAAAGAGAGCCGAACTCGAAAAATGGCTGGAACAATTACGAATGCGTTTTTCCCGACGCATTTTGCCGTTGTCCGAAAAGACGTTTTTGGTTTGGGGGAAAATGTATGGCGAATTTGAACGAAAAGGCATCGTGCGTCCGGCGTTCGATTCGCTTCTGGAAGCGACGGCTTTGGAACACGATATGATTTTCGTCACGCAAAACGTCAAAAACTTTCACGATTCGCAGATTACAATTTTGAATCCATGGGCTGATTGATTACGAAGGCGAACTTTTGTTGAGCGAATATGCTGAATAGGAGAAATTTATATGCAGGCAAATTTAGAACAAGTTACAACTTTAATTCGCGCTTTGCCGCTCGAAGATTTAGGTAAATTGCGTGAAGTAATTGATGAAGAACAAGCTAAACGCGAAAAGAAAGAAAAATCTAATTGGCATATTGAAAGATACAAAAAGGCTCGGAAATGGCTTGACGAACACGGCGAAGAATATATGAATAAATGGGTTTGTCTGGAAGGAGATAAACTCATCGTGGTTGACGACGACGGACGAACAGTTTATCAAAAAGCCAAAGAAGCGGGCATTGAAACGCCGTTTATTCATCACATCGTCGAGGAGCCAAAGTTCTTTTTCGGAGGCGGTTATGAACTCATACGCGATTGAGTTTTCGACACTTCACGAATACGACACGCTCAAAACTGGAATTACACTTCCTGTTACGCTCGGATACAATTCGCTGACCATTGATTTTGAGGCAAAACTCGATACGGGTTCTAGCCATTGCATTTTTGAGCGCAGATTCGGCGAAAATCTCGGTCTTGAAATCGAAAACGGAACACTTGAAAAATTCGGAACAGCGACCGCCGGATTTTTCGCCTACGGACACGAAATTGTTTTGACCGTATTGGAAATTGAAACCGTTGCGACCGTCTATTTCGCCAAAGAAGAATCGTTCACGCGCAATGTTCTCGGCAGACAAGGCTGGCTCGAACGCGTGAAACTTGGGCTGATTGATTACGAAGGCAAACTTCTTTTGAGTGCTTATGGTGAGTAATTAAAGTTTACAGTGTTTGAGATAAAAAAACTATATAAATTGAGGTTATTATGTTTGTCATCATCATTGTTGCGATAATAGCATTCCTTTTATTTACGGTTGTTGCAAATTGCACTTTTTGGGTCGTTAGCTATTGGATTTCTTCACTTTGTGCCGCATTTGCTAACAAAGATAAGAAATTAGTTCAAGGTCTTTCACAAACAACAATTTTGTTAGTGGTAACAATATTCTTATTCATTTATTCCTACAAAGGATGCACTTATGTAGATAGATTTGGTGGCAACAGCGACAATATGCCCGTTATAGGTGGTTGGTTTTTATTGCTGACTGGATTAATAAGTATCTGCGTCACATTCGTTGTTTTTGTTTTTGCTTTTGACGATCCTGAAAAACAAAAAGCATTGGAGGAAGAAAAATTTGCTAAACAGCAAGAAGAAAACTCTAAAGCTGAAGCAGAAATAATGGCTCTTTTCCAAGAAAAGTCTAAAATGTTTTTTGTAAGTCCAGAATATAAATTTGTAGAACAATTTGCAAAAAATATGGGAACAGAGGAAACAAAAATGAGTTCTCAAAACTTCATATGCTACTTAAAACTCGGCAATGGGATTTTTCCTCAACTGAATTAGAAACTTTATTAACCTTTGAAAACAAAATACAACATAAAGAAAATATAAAAACTAAAATTTTAGCAACTAAACCGCAGTATTTACGAGAATATATAAAAGGTTTTTTGCAAATATCAGGAAGCAATGATGAGAATCTAACGGCTTTATTAGAACTCTTACAAGAAAGAAATTTATATAATTACGATTTGCGCGACCTGAGATTTGCCGTAAAAGAAATTGAGAACCAAATTGAGTTGGAAAATTTTGAGAAACGGCTTAATGAAGGAAATGAACAGATTTTTTTTGAAAACATAGACCAGCTAAATGGTTATGAATTTGAAGATTTTCTAAAAACACTTTTTTCTAAAATGGGTTATCAAGTTGAGCAAACTAGATTGTCCGGCGACCAAGGCGCGGATTTAGTTATTGTTAAGTTCGGCGAGAAAACAGTTATACAAGCAAAGCGTTTCGGCGGGAAAGTTGGAAATAAAGCCGTGCAGGAAATTATGGCGGCAATAAGTCTTTACGAAGCGCAAAAGGGAATGGTAATAACGAATAATTATTTCACGCCTGCCGCAGTTAAACTTGCGAATGCAAATAATATTGAATTAGTTGACAGAGACGCTTTGGAAGAATTGATTAACAAACATTGGTAACAAAATAAAATATGGCTTTGCAATTACGCAGAAAAACACACGAATCAATCATCTACATTGACCGCGACAGCGCGCCGCGCATTATACCGTTTGGCGAGGATTTTATTCTCGAAGATTTGCCGATTGGGACGCGCGTGATTTATCCGAATCCGCCGATTAAAGGCTTGCCGAATCGGGAAGCGGCGATTCGTTACGCAGTTAATCATCCGATTGACGCGAAACCGCTTTATGCACAGCTCGAACCGGGAATGCGCGTGACGATTGCGATTGACGATATTTCGATGCCGCTGCCGCCGATGGCAACGCCCGACGTGCGCCAGACGATGCTCGAAGTCATTCTGGAACAGTGCGCGGCAAACGGCGTGGACGACATTCATTTGATAATCGCTATCTCGCTTCACCGACGGATGACGGCGTGGGAAATGGAGCGAATGGTTGGAAGCAAGATTTTTAACGAATTTTACCCGGACAGATATTACAACCACGACGCGGAAGACGACGAAAATCTTGTAACTATCGGACAGACGCGGCACGACGAACCGCTTCGTATCAACAAACGCGCCATCGAAAGCGATTTGCTGATTTACGCCAACATCAATTTTGTGCCAATGAACGGCGGACACAAATCGGTTGCCGTCGGACTGTGCGATTACGAATCTCTGCGGGCGCATCACGAACCGCAGACAATCCGCGATTCGGATTCGTATATGGACCCGCCAGCGTCGGAACTCACTCACAAAATTGATCGCCTTGGAAAATTGGTTGACGAACACTGCAACGTCTTTCATATAGAAACCGCGCTCAACAGTCGAATGTTCAGCGACGGCTACGACATTCTGACGCGCAACGAAGACGAGTTTTCGTTTATGGACAGGATGAAATGGGAAGCGATGAAACGCACTTTCGGCAATCTGCCGCGCGGCGCACGTCGAAAACTTCTGCACCAAATTCCCGCGCAATATGAATTGATTGCCTGTTACGCTGGCGCAACCGAACCTGTCCACGAAAAGATTCTGGAAAAGAATTACCAGCAGTTTGAGATTCCCGTCAAGGGTCAGTGCGATATTTTAATAACGGGCATTCCCGACATTTCGCCTTATAACGTCTATTCATCGCTCAATCCTCTTCTTGTCCAGGTGATGGCTCTCGGCTATCACTTCAATATGTATCGCAACAAACCGCTCGTTCGGAAAGGCGGCGTGATGATTGTTTCTCATCCGTGTTTCGACGAGTTTGACCATAATCAACACGCGCCCTATATCGAATTTTTCCATCGCCTGCTTTCAGAATCACGGGACGCTTTTTATCTGCGCGAAAAATACGAGCGCGAGTTTGCCACGAATCCGAACTATATCGAAATGTATCGGCGCGGCAACGCTTATCACGGAGCGCACCCGTTTTTTATGTGGTATTGGGGCGAAAACGGTCGCCAGCACGTCGGCAAGGTCATCGTCGCCGGCGCGGAAAACGCTCACGTCCCCGAAATGCTCGGCTGGGAACGCGCCGATAATATGACCGAAGCGATTGCCCAGGCGCGCTCCTTTATGGGCAGAAACGCCGAGATTACGATGCTGCATCAGCCGATTATCGGGCTTTGTAATGTGAGCGATTAATCTAAAACGATAAATGTATGAATAAAGAATTGCAGTTAGGAAAATATGAATTTTTTCCGAATGAAGATTATTGGGAAAAAATTTTCAAAGAATTAAAGCAATCAGAAATGACCGCCGAAGAACAGAAGAAACATCTGGAAGATATTTTGAAACTGTTTCAAAAGCGAAAGAGAAAGAGAAAGGGAAAACAAATATGAGTATCTGTTCGTGAATTTGTATGAAAAAGAAATGTATCAAAATTTCCCTACCGCAACCTTAAAAGATTTAAGATTCAAAGAAATACATTTAATCGTCCTTAACTTTTTCGATAACCGTTTGTACTCAATCGGAGTTGTCTATGATGACAATATCAGATGGCAAAACATAGATGAATTCGCCTCACAGGTTGAAAAATCTCTTAATTTGCCGGCAATGAAAAGAGGCGGCTATAAATTTGATGGTAAATATCTCTATTGCGGCAACTATCAAATTAAAGTGATGCTTGCCAATCATAAAATACCCGCAATTCATTTATTTGATGTAACTGTTTTCGACAAAATTATCCAAAGAAGGCAAGAAGAAAAAAATAAAATTCTAAAACAAAAAATTGAAGAAGAAAAAAGGAAGAAACAGATAGAAGAAGAAAAGAAAAGGGTTTTCAAGCCGTAATCATTAAGAAGAAAAAGTTTTAATAGTAGAATGAAATTATCACCAACCGAAATTTTTAAAGGTAAAAAGATTTTCTTTATCGGCGGCACGGGCTTTGTCGGCAAAGTTACGCTTTCAATGCTGCTGAATAATTTTCCCGATGTCGGACAAGTTTACGCGACGGTTCGCGCCAGAGACGCGAAGGAATCGGAGATTCGTTTTTGGACGAGCATTGTTACGAGTCCGACGTTTGACCCGTTGCGCGAGAAATATGGCGACGGGTTTGAAGATTTTATTCGCTTAAAGGTCGTTCCCGTCAATGGCGATGTCGGCAATGAATTTCTTGGCTTAGAGGAAAAAGAAGCCAAAAAGATAATGAAGGATTGCGACCTTATCATAAATTCGGCGGGCAATGTGACGTTTAATCCGCCGCTTGAAAGCGCGCTCAGAACGAATGTCGTTGGGACGAACAATGTTATAAATTTGGCGCGGATGATGAAGCGCCCCGCGCTGGTTCACGTTTCGACTTGTTTTGTGGCGGGGAAAAAAAGCGGCACGATTTGGGAGAATGAGCCGGTGGTCGGTTATTTTCCGAGAAAGGAAGAATTAGTTGGAACGACTTTTGACGTTGATCAAGAAATCGCCGATTGCGCCCGGCTCTCCGAGCAAGCCCGTGAAGAAGCGAAAGACGCGATGCAGATTTCGAAATTCCGCGAAACCGCCCGCGAACGACTGGTAGAAGAAGGACGCGATGCCGACGATGAAGCCGCTTTAAGCTTGGCGATGCTGCGCGAAAAGAAAGTCTGGATTCGGGAACGCACGACGGAACTCGGTTCGGAACGCGCCGATTATTGGGGTTGGACGAACATTTACACTTATTCAAAATCTTTGGCGGAACAGATTATCGCTAAGCAAAACGACATTATTAAAATTCTTGTGCGTCCGAGCGTCGTCGAATCTTCGGTAAATTACCCGTTTCCCGGTTGGAACGAAGGTTTTACGACGACTGCGCCGCTGATACTTATCGCGCTTCGCGGTCAGCCGATTATTCCGACTAATGAAAATCTGATTCTCGATGTGATTCCGGTTGATTTGGTGGCGGGCGCGATGCTTTCCGCCGCAATGAACGCCTTGGTTGACGACAAACCGCCGCTTGTTTTTCAAGCGTGTTCGGGCGATTCAAATCCCAGTAATATGAAGCGCATCATCGGGCTGGTCAGTTTGTATAAACGGCAACATTTTCAGGAGAAGGAAACGGGCAACAAATTGGTTAACCGCGTGGCGGCGATGATTGAAGCCACGCCGGTTTCGCAGCGAACTTATGAATTAACGTCCGCGCCGATGCTCAATAATTTGGCGAAAACAGCAACGAAATGGCTCGACAAAACTAGTCCGAAGTGGGGCGGCGGGCGCATCGCCAATATCGTAGACGACGTGAAAAAATCGGTGGAAAATTTCGAGCGCACGACCGAAGAAACCAAGGAAGCGTTTGATCTTTTCAAACCGTTTATGATTGACAACGAATATCTCTATCGCGCCGACAACACACGCGCTTTGCATTCGTTAATCAAAAAATCCGAGCAGGATTTGCTCCCGTGGTATCCGGAACAAATTGATTGGTATGATTATTGGCTTAACGTGCATTTTCCGGGTTTGCGAAAATGGGTTTTGCCGCAGCTCGAAGAAGATTTAAAGATTCAGGAACGCCGCGCGCACACTTACAAGGATTTAATTGATTTGTTCGACACCGCGACAAAACGGTTTCCGACGCGCGTGGCGATGCGAATCGAACGAGGCGGAAAAAAAGAGCAATACACTTTTGAAGATACGCGGGAACTTGCCCTTCGTGCCGCCGGGTTTTTTGCAGATAATAATATAAAACCGCAAGACCGCGTAGTTTTGTTTTCCAACAATATGCCGGAGTGGGGTTTAACTTATTACGGCATTTTAAAGACAGGCGCAGCCGCGATTCCGATTGACCCGGCGAGTTCGATTGATGAAATCATCAATTTTGTCCGAGCCGGCGAGGCTTCGGCGATTGTTTTAAGCCGCAAACTTTTCGACGAAAATTCCGCCTTAAACGACGAATTAAAAAGGGCGAAAATAGAAATTCCGTTGTGGACGTTTGAAGATGTTTTCGAGATGAAGAGCGAGGCGGAAGAGGCGAACCGAATCGCGCTTCTGCCCGAAAAGATTCTGGCAAATTCAGTTGCTTCTTTAATTTTTACATCAGGCACGACCGGCACACCGAAAGCCGTGATGCTTTCGCACAAAAATTTTACGAGTATGGTTTCGATGCTCTCGTCGGTTTTGGAAATGGACATCACCGACGGCGTTTTGTCGGTTTTGCCGATGCACCATACTTTTGAATTTTCCGCCGGGTTTTTAACGCCGTTCGCTAACGGAACGCAGATTACATATTTGGACGAATTATCGAGCGAAGAACTCTCCCGCGCCATCGAAAACAACCACGTTACGGGAATGGTCGGCGTTCCCGCGCTTTGGGAAATGCTTCATCGCCGCATCAAATCGCGCTTCCGCGAGCGCGGCGATTGGTTCGCGGATTTGGCGGATAACATTATCGAGTTTAACGCTTGGCTTAGGGACAACACGCCGTTCAACTTTGGTCCGATTGCCTTTTTCCCGATTCATCAAGGAATGGGCGGGCGAATGCGCTATTTAATTTCCGGCGGTTCGGCGTTGTCGGAAAAAGTGCAGAAAGATTTGCACGGACTTGGTTTTACCGTTCTTGAAGGTTACGGTTTGACCGAATCTTCGCCGGTTCTGACAGTCGCACGTCCGGGTAATAAATTGTTACGCGGAAGCGTCGGCAAACCGCTGCCGGGCGTAGAAGTAAAAATCAACGAGCCGGACGAAAAAGGCATCGGCGAAGTTTTCGCTCGCGGGCAAAATGTGATGGTCGGGTATTTTAACAACGAGGAAGCAACCGAAGCCGTTCTGCACGACCGTTGGCTGAAAACGGGCGATTTGGGGCGCATTGACGAAGACGGAAATCTGTTCATCGTCGGACGCTCGAAAGATGTCATTATTGATTCTAACGGCAAAAACATTTACCCGGATGAAATCGAAGATTTGTATGGGACATCGCCTCTGATTAAGGAATTGAGCGTCGTCGGTTTGCCGGACGCAGACGGCGGCGAAAAAATTGCAACGCTCGTCGTGCCGGATTACGAACACGATATTTCGCTGGCTCGCGGCGAAGTCAACAAAAAAGTCGAAGAACATTTTCGGCAAATTTCCGCGTCCTTGCCTTTCTTCAAACGAGTAAAAGTTCTGCATCTCACGCCGTTTGAATTACCGCGCACGGCGACGCGCAAAGTTAAGCGTCCCGAAGTCATCGAGATGATTCAAACGCTTGAACAAAAATCGAAAGACAAAACGAAAGTCGTCGCCGAAACGAAGGGCGATGATACAGCTGGGTGGATTCGCCGAATCGTCGCGGCGGTTTCCAACCGCGCTTTGTCGGAAATCGCTCTCGAAGATAAATTGGTTGATTTGGGTTTCGATTCTTTGATGTTCGTCGAACTCCAAGCGGCAGTCGAAGACGCGGGCGGAAAAATCATCTCGCCCGACACTTTGAATGAAGTCGAAACCATCCGCGAACTTTTGACGGCGGTTCAGCGCGTTGATAAACGTAAGCGAATCGAAGAGCCAAAGGCGGAAGAAAAAAACGAAGAAGACGAATTTTTCGTGCCGTCAATCGTCCGCCAAGTCGGAAATCGCATCGTTGATTATGCCCAAGAAACGCTTTACGAAAATGTTTTGAACACAAAAATCGAAGGCGAATCAAATGTGCCGCAGCATACGAATTTTATCGTCGCCTCAAACCACACTTCGCACTTAGATATGGGCTTGGTCAAAAAAGCATTAGGCAAAGACGTGGCGGAACAAACCGTCGCGGTCGCGGCGGCTGATTACTGGTTCGACACGAAATACAAACGCGCCTATATGAACAATTTCACGACGCTCATCCCAATCGAGCGCACGGGCAGTCTGCGCCAATCGCTGCGCCACGTAACCGAAATTTTGAACGAAGGCTACAACACTTTGATTTTCCCCGAAGGCGGGCGGCAAACGTCGGGCGAAATCGCCGAATTCAAACCGATAATCGGTTATCTGGCATTGAACAATCGCGTCGGCGTTCTGCCCGTCTATGTCTGGGGAACTTACGAAGCGTTTCCGAAAGGAATGACGATTCCGAAAACCACGAGCGTCGGCGCAAAAGTCGGCGCAAAAGTCGGGCGATTTTTGGAATACGACGAATTGTTGGAGATGACCAAAGGCGTTCCAAACACCGAAGCCTATCGCCTTATCGCCGCCCGCGTCCAACATGAAATCGAAAATATGCGTGACGGCAAACGCGATAAATTCGATGTCGCGGCGGTTCGCAAGCGATGGCGAGCCGAACGGAGAAAGACGCGCAAGCAAGAGCCGATTATTGATGAGTAATTTATGAATCAGGAAATTAAAATCGAAGATTTAGAAAAAGTTTACGTTGATTTACCAAATCATTGGGCAGTCGGTGGTGAATCAATGTGGGCAAAACCTTTAGAAAATAATTTATACGAAATTCATAATACCCCTTTCTATTCTTATGGCTTGAATTATTTGGACATCGTAAAAGTAGATTCAAGCGATGAAACAAAAAAGCCCCTAGTTTTGGAAGTTCTAAAAGCTAGTGGTCATCTAACAATTAGAATAATTTTTAACAAAGAAATAAATAAAAATTCACAATTGCCGATCCTTGACGAATTAAAGAACTTGAAAATTGATTTTGAAAGAGTTAACGATAACTATGTGGCTTTAGATATTGAACCTTCAGGAGATTACGATGCGGTACTCAAAAGGCTTACAGAATTACAGCAAGATGAAATTTTAGAATATGAGACCTGTGAGTCTCACGTTGCAAATAGTTTTGATGATACACCAGAAGAAAATTAAGTAAAGGTAATTGTAGTAAAATCAAAATATGAGAGATTTAACGCGAATAACTTTTGACTCAAAAATAATGGGTGGAAAACCGTGCATTCGCGGAATGCGCGTGACGGTCGGAATGATTGTCGGTTTAATCGCTTCGGGACATTCGTTTGAAGACATTCTTCGCGCTTATCCATATCTTGAAGAAGAAGATTTGCGCGAATCTCTGCGTTATGCGGCGTGGCGCGTCGAGGAAATCGAAGTGCCTTTAGCGATATGAAAATTTTGATTTAGTTGATGGAGGTTATTCAAATGTTACAAACTTACAAAGCGACGCTCAACGGCAATCAGTTGGAATGGAACGGCGAAGTTCCCGAACAAATAAAGAACAATGAAACCGTGAGCGTTATCATCACAATTTTAGAAGATGAAACGACAGCAAAAGATTTGCGCCCGTTCGGGTTGAGCCGCGGCGAGTTTGTCATTCCCGAAGATTTCGACGCGTCTTTGCCCGAAGAAGTTTTGGCAGGTTTTGAAAACTGATGAAACTGCTTCTTGATACGCACATTTTTCTTTGGTATATCACCGCTGATTTGCGCCTTCCGACACTTTTTCGTGATGCGATTCGTGAACCGAACAACGAAGTATTTTTAAGTGTCGCTTCTTTGTGGGAAGCGACGGTTAAATACAATCTCGGCAAACTTCCTCTGCCGCAATCGCCCGATATTTACGTTCCGGCTGAGCGGCGGCGACATCAAATTAAAAGTTTGTCTTTGCGCGAAAACGCAGTCAAAGAATTAGCTCAATTGCCTGCTTTACACCGCGACCCGTTTGACCGAATTTTGATTTGTCAGGCTTTGGCAAACGATTTGACGATTGTGACAGTTGACCCGCAAATTCAAAGTTATAATGTTCCGTATTTGAAATAAATCGAATGGCGACGAAAAAAACAAAAGCATTAGCGAAAACCGAAAAGAAAATTTTAATCACCGGCGGCACGGGTTTTCTCGGCACGCACATCGTCCGCCAATTTCTTGAAGCGGGCGAAAAAAATCTGCGCGTGATCGCTTCGTCTGTACCGAATTGGATGAAAGACGCAGGCGTGGAAGCCGTCGAAGGTTCGGTGACGAATAGAAATGAGGTTGCCGAAGCAGTGAAAAATGTCGAAGCAATTTTTCATCTCGCCGGAAAGGTTTCGCGCGATAACGAAGATGCCGCCACGATGAACAGAATTCACGTCGAAGGCACGCGGATTTTATGCGAAGCCGCGAAAGAAGCGAGCGTGAAAACTTTTGTGCTGGCTTCTTCTAGCGGCACAATCGCTTGTTCGGAAACAGAAGAAATTTTTGACGAAACTTATCCGACACCGCTTGAAATCATTTTGCGCTGGGCTTATTACGCTTCGAAGTTTTATCAGGAGAAAACTGCATTGGAGAATTTTGACGGCAGGGGCGCGAAACTCGTGATTTTAAATCCATCTTTGCTTTTGGGAATGGACGACGAACGGTTAAGTTCGACCAAACCTGTTTTAGATTTCCTCGCCCGCAAAATTCCATACACGCCGTCGGGCGGGCTTTCATTTGTTGACGTGCGCGATACGGCGGCGGCTTTTATCAATGCTTTGGAACGGGGAAGACATCAGGAAAAATACTTGCTCGGCGCGACGAATATGACCTTTGCAGAATTTTTTGGACGGCTCGAAAGATTATCAAAAGTTTCTGCGCCGATGCTTCGCGTGCCGAAGAAACTGGCAATGGCTGGCTCAAATTTGATTGATTCGCTTTATAAAAATTGGAACAAACGCTCGCCGATTCAGCCAAAAGAAGTCGAACAAGCCGAGTATTTTTGGTATTTCGATACGGCGAAGGCGGAAGACGAATTGAATTTCACCACGCGCGAGCCAAATGAAACTTTGCAGGATACGATTTCTTACTTGCGCGAGAATTTTTTGGGCGAGGGCGTTTTCAAATAAGAGTTTTTTACCGCAAAGGATGCGAAGGACGCAAAGGAAATAAAAATAAATTTAGACTTCAGAAATTCGAGCATTAATCATCAATTTGAATTAATTTAGACGGAAAAATTCTTTGAAATCCTTTGCGTCCTTCGCGTCCTTTGCGGTTTAGAAATCAAACAAAAGTTGATAAAAACTTCGGCATTCTCCGCGCTTTTGTCGCTTGCTCAAAAGCATAGGCAATTTTTATTAAAGTCGGCTCGCTAAAGGCGCGTCCGAAAAATGAAATGCCAATCGGCAGTTCTTTTAAAAATCCCGCCGGAGCGGTGATGTTTGGATAACCGGCGACCGCCGCCAAACTCGAACTCGAAATATAATTGCCGCCGCAATCGCCGTTGATTAAATCAATCGTCCAAACGGGCGCGTTTGACGGTGCGACAATTGCGTCTAGTTTGTTTTGAGTCATCGCATGGTCAATGCCTTGCGCCTGTGTCAACGCTTTTGATTTTTGCAAAGCGAGGCGATAAGCGCGGGTTTGCAGATTGCCTTTTTTGGCGGCTGATTCAAAAATTTCCTGTTTGAAATACGGCATCTCGCGCTCGGCATTTTCTTCATTGAATTTGATTAAATCAGCCAGAGTTTTATACGGCGCATTTCTTTGAACGAGATACTTTTCCAAGTCGGCTTTAAATTCGTAAAGCAGAACTTCAAACTCGGCATCGCCGAATTTCGAGAGCGTCGGGAATTTTACATCAACGAGCGTTGCACCTTGATTTTTCATCGCATCGAGCGCGTCATTCATCAACTTATCAACTTCCGCATTCTTGCCCCAATAATCGCGTGCCACGCCGATTCGCATTCGGCGCAAGCCATCTTTTTGTAAAAAACGCGTGTAATCTTTTGCCGCTTTATTTGCCTGTGAAGTTATTGAATCGTTTCGGTCGAAACCGACTAATACGCTCAATAAAATTGCCGCGTCTTCAACCGTGCGCGTCATCGGTCCAGCCGTATCTTGACTGTGCGCAATCGGAATCACGCCCGAACGCGAAACCAAGCCGAGCGTCGGTTTCAGTCCGACAATTCCGCAGACGGACGACGGACAAACAATCGAGCCGTCGGTTTCCGTGCCGATGCCGATTGCAGCCAGGTTCGCCGCCACGCTCGCGCCTGTTCCCGCCGACGAACCGCACGGATTTCGGTCTATAATATATGGATTCTTAGTTTGCCCGCCACGTCCCGACCAGCCGCTCGAAGATTTTGTCGAGCGGAAATTTGCCCATTCGCTTAAATTGGTTTTACCTAAAATTACCGCGCCGGATTTTCTTAATTGCGACACGAGAAAAGCATCCTGTTTTGGAGTCGGCGCGTCCATCAACGCCAAACTTCCGGCGGTTGTTTTCATTTTATCAATGGTGTCAATGTTATCTTTCAAGAGAACCGGAATGCCGTGCAGCGCACCACGCAATCTTCCGGCTTTTCTTTCTCGGTCGAGTTCTACGGCGATGCGCTCGACATCGGGATTTAATTCAACAATCGAGCGAATCTGCGGATCAATTTGGCGGATTCTCTCGATGTATTTTTCGACAATCTTCTCGGCGGACAGCTCGCCAGATTTCATTTTCGCTTGCAATTCGCCGATGGTCATTTCCCTTAATTCGGCGTTCGGCTCGGAAAGATTTTTATTTTGAGCTTTAGCGTTATTCGAAAAGGTTAGGGCAACCGACGCGGCTGCGCTTGCCTGCAAAAATTCCCGACGAGTTTGCTTCTTAATTTTCATATTTTTTATACGGCAGAGAAATTTAGGTTTTATTTGCTTATAACTTAAAGCTGCAACAGTTGGCAAATATGTTGGACTAATCAAGAGAATTTATCCATAATTAAATCAAAATAAAACAGAGGATAACTTAATGTTTAATAAAATTTCAGCGCTGTTGTTAATCGGATTTATTACATTACAACACGCGGCGGTTTTTTCGATGACGGCTGACGCGGAGGACAAACGATTTGAAGCGTTAGCGACGAAATTCATCCACGAGCTGTTGGAGATGAATCCCGAATGGGCGACTAATTTGGGCGAACACAAATATGATAATCGGTTGGGGGACTACAGTTTAGAGGGCGTGAAAAAATCACGCGATTTCGCAGCGACGTATCTGGCGGAGCTGCAGAAAATTCCGTTTGATAAATTGAGCCAAGTCAATAATGTTGACGCGCGGATTATGCGGCACAATCTCGAATACAGGATTTTTCAGGCGGATGTTTTGCGCAGTTATGAATGGAATCCGATGACTTACAACGCAGGCAGCGCGATTAACGATTTGATCGCACGTGATTTCGCACCTCTCAAAGAAAGATTGGCGAATGTCAAAGGACGGCTCCAGCAGATGCCTAACGTCATTGCCGCCGCCAAAGCAAACCTGAAAAATCCGCCGCGCATTCACACTGAAACGGCGATTGCCCAGAACAAAGGCGTTATCGGATTAATCAAAGGCGATTTGCAGATGTTCATTGACCAAGCACCGGAAATGAAAGCGGAACTTGCGCCCGCACAAGCTAAAGCCATTGCCGCGCTCGAAGAATACGGAACTTGGTTAGAAAAAGATTTGTTGCCGCGCTCGACCGGCGAATTTCGTCTTGGCGATGAGAAATATCGTCAGAAATTAAAATTCGCTCTCGAATCCGATTTGCCAAAGGAAGAATTATTAAAACGCGCCGAAGCCGATTTAAAAGCGACACAGGATAAAATGTTCGCCGTCGCCAGGCCGCTTTATAAAAAGTATTTTCCGAATGAAACGGATGCGGCGAAGCTTTCAAACAAAAAAATCGTCATCAAAGGCGTTCTCGACCGTCTCGCCGAAACGCGCCCGACGAATGAAACGATTGTTGGCAAAGCAAGCGAAGACGTCAAGGAGACGACCGAATTCGTCCGCGCCAATAATCTCGTAACAGTTCCGACCGAGCCGGTTAAAGTTATCGTGATGCCGGAATTTGCCCGCGGCGCATCAGTCGCTTACTGCGATTCAGCCGGACCGTTTGAGAAAAAGAACGAAACTTTTTTCGCCATTTCGCCCACGCCAAAAGATTGGACTGCCCTCCGAAGCGCATCGTTTTTCCGCGAATACAATGATTATATGGTGGAAAATTTGACAGTTCACGAAGCGATGCCCGGACATTACCTGCAATTGATGCACGCTAATAAATTCAAAGCTCCGACGATGATTCGCGCCCTTTTTGGCAGCGGTTCGTTCATCGAAGGCTGGGCGGTTTATGCCGAACAGTTGATGGCGGAAAAAGGTTACGGCGGCGCGGAAGTCGAGATGCAGCAATTGAAAATGAAACTGCGCGTGATTATCAATGCTATCATTGACCAGAAAATTCACACGGCTGGAATGACCGAAAAAGAAGCGATTTCCTTTATGATGAATGAAGGTTTTCAGGAAGAAGGCGAAGCGGCTGGAAAGTGGAAACGCGCCCAGCTTTCTTCAACTCAACTTTCGACTTATTATGTCGGCTCGGTCGAGGTGAATGACATTCGCCGTGCATACGAAGCGAAAAATAAAGGCAAAAAAGATTTGCAAAAAATGCACGACGAGATGCTTTCGTTCGGCTCGCCTGCAGCGAAGTATGTCAAGGAAATGATGAATTTACAATAGAATTTTTAATTCAATAAATGAAAAAATTTGGCAATATAACAAAGGACTATGGATACACTTTGCTTATAGTCTTATCACTTTGCATAATTGTTTTATTTTTCTCAGTATATGCCCAAAACTTTAAAGATTGGACAGGATTTTCAGCAGATGAGGTTTCTTCAGATGTAAAAGTTGTTCCTGTCAAAATTTACCAATCATCTAAAACTCTCTGGGATTGGCTTCAATTACTTCTTATTCCTTTAATGGTAGCGATTATTGCTTATTTGTTAAATGAATCTCAACAAAAAAGACAGCGAGAAACTGAGCAAAATAAGCAATATCAAAATACGTTGGACGCATATTTTGACCGAATGACTGAACTGTTGTTGAAAGAAAAATTAAGAGAGTCGCTTGCAGATTCAGAAGTAAGAACACTTGCAAGAACTTTGTCTTTAACTGCATTAAAAAATTCAGATGGAAAGAGGAAAGGACAAATTGTTCAATTTCTTTATGAGTCTAAGCTTATATTCAAAGGCAAAGATAAAACCGTTATCAATCTTGTGAATGCTGATTTAACCGGGGCTGATTTAAGCGGGCTACGCCTTGAAAATGTATTACTTTCTAACTGTCGTTTTAGTAAGGCAAATTTTAAGCGGGCTATGTTAGAGGGAGCAAATCTTCAGCAATCAAGTTTTCATCAATCTGATATGAAAGAAGTTCAACTTGATTCTGCCGAGTTAGGATTTGCTAATTTTAGTGAAGCAGATTTAAAAGGTGCTACATTTTGGGGCGCTAGTTGTGAATTAGCTCATTTTGAGAATGCGAACCTAAGTGGGGCGATGTTTGGAAGCGATATACAGCTTTCACTAGATGGGAAAAATATGATGCAAGATGCAGTATTAAGCACGGGCAATGGAGACTCCGCCGCAATTTTTGCCGATGCAAATTTGACCAAAGCATGTGTCAAAACCGATCAACTGAAATCTGTATGTTTAAATAACGCTATTATGCCTGATGGAACGAGATACGAAAAATGGTTGAAAAAACAAGAAAAAGATTTTAAAGAGATTAGACATAAGACTGACATAAATTACCAAGACTCTTACAACGAATACAAGAAAAAGAAAAGGAAAAAATTACTAGGTTTTTAGTAATTAGATTTTTCACTTTAAATTAATTCTCTTCAAACTTCCATCGCCGCTGATTTTTCGGCTTTCAATCCGCGCGACCTTTTCAGCTTGAGCAAACGCCTGCATAAAATTCTCGCCCAATACTTTCGAAATATCCTTTTCCGAATAGCCGCGCCGGAGCATTTCATATGTAACAAGCGCCAAGTCTTCCATTCCATTCATTCCGGCAGGTAGAAACGGAACGCCGTCGAAATCCGAGCCGATGCCGACATAATCAATTCCCGCAACTTGTTTAATGTGGTCAATATGGTCAACAATGCGCGTGTAAGGCGCGATATAAATCAGGTTTTCCGCCAAGAGTTTGCGCTCGGCCTCGTTGTAGGCTCCTTGATTGTCTTTGTATTGTTCTTTTAGCGCGTCGAGTTGCGGTTTTAAGCGTTTAGCGCGGTCGTTTTCTTCCGTGTTCGTTCGCGCGTCGAGAAATGATGGGTAAAAATTTATCATTATCACGCCGCCGTTTTTGGCGACTCGCTTTAAAATATCGTCGGGAACATTGCGCGTGTGGTCATTCACGCCGCGTGCGCCCGAATGCGAAGCGATTATCGGCGCGGTCGAAACATCCAGAACATCACTCATTACTTTTACCGAAACGTGCGAAATATCAACCAGCATTCCCAAACGATTCATCTCGCGCACGACTTCCTTACCGAAGTCTGATAAACCATTGTTTTTCGGCTCGTCGTGGTGCGCGTCTGCCCAATCGTGCGTGACGTTGTGCGTCAAGGTCATATACCGCACACCAAGCCGGTAAAATTCGCGCAAAGCGGAAAGGGAATTCTCAATCGCGTAGCCGCCTTCAATGCCCATCAGAGCGCAAACTTTATTTTGCTTTTTCGCGCGTCGAATATCGGCGGCAGTCGTGCAGGGCATCAATTCATTCGGATGTTTTTCCGTTTCGCGGTAAGTTGCATCAATCAAATCCATCGCCCGTCGCATTGCGCCGCCCGTTTTTAGCGTCGCACCCGAAACGTAAATCGAGAAAAATTCGCCCGTTATACCGCTTTGCTTGAAACGCGCTAAATCTGTATGAAACGGGTCGCCGTCTTTGTGGAATTTGCCGACGGAACTTGTGCCTAAATCGAAATCATCATCAACCATCGGCGACGGAATATCATTGTGTCCGTCAACGATTATCGCTTTCCGATGAATTTTGAGAGCCTTTTGCCACAAGGCTTGGTCAGCATCTTTCGGCATTGTTTGCGCCGTTGTTTGTCCCAAAAATGAAAATATGAAAGTTAAAAGTAAAAAAGTTGAAATTAGTTTTTGTTTCATAAGTTTTTTAAGAGTTCAAATTTGCGATAAGTTTATCTTTTTTCTTGTTAATTGGCGAGAGAAAAAAATGAAAAAGGAACAGCTTTATTATAACTGTTCCCTATGCTTCTTAGAAGTAATTGTTCTTAGTTTCTGCCTTACAATAATTACTTGAATTGGAAAAAGTTCAATAACCGAAACGTGATTATTTATAATTATTTCAAAGGAAAAAATTGAATTTTAAAGAAAGAATTTGCTATAATCAGGCGGAGGAAGTTTATGGAAAATATAAACGAGCGAGACACTCTACCGAATTTGGAAACAATTCTTAGTGCGATTAACGGTTTGCGTTTGGAAATGAATGAGCGATTTGACAAAGTTGAAGCGCGATTAACAAATGTCGAAAATGATATGAGCAAAGTAAAGGAACTCCAATTCGTTTTTGAAAATGAAATTGACCGTCTTTTGTCTTTATCGCATAAATCTTTGGAGTTAAGTCACGAAAACCGCGCCGATGTCAGAATTATGCGAAAAGAAATTGAAGCTTGGACGCACGACGTGAGAGAATTGGAAAGAAAAGTCGCTTAAAGAAAAATTTAAAAATAGAACCCCAGCATCTTGCTGGCATTTTTTTGCCGTCACTATTAACTGATTTCCAAGAAAAACTCCGCTTAGATAATTACTGAAGCGGAGTTTTTCTTTTCTCAATTATTGTTTTGCCGTCTGGTTTTTCTCGCGCGGCTTGGCGTTTTTAACGTATTTATCAAACCACGAAATCATCTCGTAAAGTGTGTGTTCGACGGATTCGCGCCCCGCATAACCGTGCGATTCGTAGGGCAACATCACGAGCCGCGCCGTGCCGCCCGTGCCTTGCAGCGCGGCGAAAAGACGTTCGGATTGAATCGGAAAAGTTCCCGTGTTATTGTCCGCTTCGCCGTGAATCAGCAAGAGCGGTTCGTTGATTTTGTCGGCGTAAAAGAACGGCGAAATCTTTGTGTAAAGTTCAGTCGCTTCCCAAAAATTGCGCCTTTCGCCTTGAAAACCAAATGGCGTTAAGGTTCGATTATACGCGCCCGAACGCGCAATTCCGGCGCGAAACAAATCCGAATGCGCGAGCAGATTCGCCGTCATAAACGCGCCGTAACTGTGTCCGCCGACTCCGACTCGTTCCGGGTCGGTGACGCCCATTTCCACCGCTTTATCAATCGCCGCTTTCGCGCTGTCGTTAATTTGTTTGATAAAAGTGTCGTTGACCGTTTCCGGGTCGCCAACCACCGGCATCGTCGCGTTATCTAAAACCGCGTAGCCGTTCAGCAGAAAGAAAAGATGCGAGATTCCGCCGATTGAGGTAAAACGATTGGTTGAACCGGAAACTTGTCCGGCAACCGAAGCATCGGTAAATTCGAGCGGATAAGCCCACACGAGCGTCGGAAGTCGCGTTCCTTCCTTATAATTCGGCGGCGTGTAAAGCGTGAACTGCAAATCAACGCCGTCGGCGCGTTTATATTTCACAAGTTGCTTTTTGATGCCGCGCAGTTGCGATGCCGGGTCGGGAAAGGTCGTTATTTTTTGCGCGGTTTGACTTTGAGCGGTCGAGCGCAGGTAAAGATTCGGCGGGTCGAGCGGTGATTCTTTGCGCGTCAGAAACCGTGTGCCGCTGTCGTCCAGCAAAACGACGAAACCTTCAAATTCAGTGTTGCCCGAACGCCAAATTTCTTCCGTCTTCAAAGTCTGCAAATTCATTCGGCGCAGAAACGGTCGGTCGCCTTCGGTTGACGCGCCCGCGCCGCTCAGGAAAATCTCGTCGCCGTTTTGCTGAATCACGCTGAAACCATTCGGAAGGCGTTTGGTTACAGGTTGTCCGATGTCGTTGTAACGGTCGGCAACGTTCAAATCAAAAATCATTTTCGGCGCGGATGCGGAGGAACGGTAATCCATCATAAACAAACGCCGTTTGCGCGTGTCGCGGTTGTAGTCGCTGTAAAGCATTAAACCGTCTCGCTCGCCGAAAGTTCTGCCAGCAAAACGTTGTTGTGTTTTGACGATTTCGCTCGGCGCGTTTGAAAATGGCGCGGCGATTTTCATTAATTTGTCGCGGAACTCGACTTTGGCTTTCGGATTGCCGCCGTTGAGCGCTTCCGCCCAAACGAGCGTTGCGCTTTCGGTCGGAATCCAACCGTAATTGCGTGGCGCGGTCGTCACGCCGTCAACGGGAATATTATCCTGAAGCGGAACGCTCGCCACTTTATAAATTGATTTACCGTCTTTATTCCAAATTTCGACTTCCTGCGGAAAATCGCTCGCCGGCAAAAGATATGAAAACGGACGCTGCACACGCGATGTTACTATGAAATTTCCGTCGGGCGAAATTGTCGCCGTGTCGAATATCGCAGGCTGTCCGATTTCCTTAATCTTGCCGTCAACGCTGACAACTGCAAGTTGCGAAGTCGCGTAATACTCAAACAAACTTTCATCGTTCGGGCTTCTCAATAAATCCTGATAAGTCCGAATTGTGCCTTTTTTACCGGTCGTTTCCTGAATGTTCGGGGCAGTCGGCGTGAGATTTTGATAGTTTGGAGCCGCGTTGCGTTTTGACGGCACGAGATTAACGAGCAGAGATTTTTGGTCAGGCATCCACGAAAAGCCGCCGAACGCCGTATTGACGCGGGCGTTTTTAATCATTTTCGCCTTTCCGTTCGCCGTTTCGATAGTCCACAACTCGATGCCCGTCGGCGTAATGTTTCCCGCCGCGACGTATTTGCCGTCCGCGCTCCACTGCGCCGAAATAATCTGCGCGTTGGCGGGCAAATTTATAACTGTTTCCTTGCCGTCGGCGATATTTTTCAAAGCTAATTTGACGGCGTAAGATTGACGGTGTGCGCCGTTTGTATTCGGGTTGATTCGCAAACCCGCAAGACGCAGCATCGGCTGCGAAAGTTCCGCAATTGAAGGATAGGTGAGCGGTTCGAGTAGAAGAATTTTGTCCTTTGCCGGACTGATTGAAGTTTGCGGAAACGTCGCCGCGTTCAACACGTCCAACACATCTTTCGGCGGTTTTTTGTATGAACTTTGTGCGAAAAGATTCAGTGAAGACAGAAAAAGAATCGTCACGGAGAGAACAAAAATTTTAGATTTCATATTTACCTCGTCTGTTTGAAATTTTTTATTATTTTACTTGCGATACTCGGAATAATATCACGTTCCTCGGCGAAATTCTCCGTGAAAACCACCAGCACGAATTTCAAGCCGTCGGGCGTTTCGATATACGCGGCATCGTGGCGCGTCTTAGAAGTCCAGCCGGCTTTTGACCAGAGTTTCGCATCCTTCAAATTCAATTCGTTGAGCGCGATTGCCGTAAATCCGTGTGCCTGGTCGTCTGCATCTTTGCTCGTTCCGCTGAAATCACGCCGCATTAAATCCAACATCTGCCTGCTTCGTTCGGCTGAAACAGATTTGCCCAGAGCGATTTCCGCCATCAATCTGGCGGTGGCATTAGTCGTCAGCATATTGCGGTTTTCACCTTTATAATTACGAAATTGCTGTTCGCGCCCGTAAGCGTCTTCGCAGAAAGTTTTTTGATTGACATTGATGTTTTTGTAGCCGAGCGATTCAAAATAGCGGTTCACCGCGTTTCGTTTATACGACCAAGTTTCAAATTCTTTGGCGGGAAGTTCGCTGCCGCTCGAAGTGTCGGTCAAAACATCCAAAATGTATTGCGTCGCTTCATTTGACGAATCAACAATCATATCTTTCAAACCGCGCTGCAGTTCAGGCGAGGCAATTTTGATTCGCCCGTCTTCGAGCCAGCGGTGAAGCGCCGCCATATAAAACAATTTCACGACGCTCGCCGGATAAATTTTTTGTTCGCCGCGATAATTCGCCATTTTCAGATTTTTCGCGTCGCGCATATCAATCAGCGTCGCCGCAATCGAATCGGTTTTAACCTTTTTCGCCGCAAAATTGTTCAGAGTTTCGCCGACGGCATTATTGAGCAGCGTCTGCAAAGCGGGCGATGTTTCTATATCAGTCAAAGGATATGTTTTTTGCGGATTCGGATTAATGTCGCCTTTCGTCTGCGCGGCTACATTTGCAAAAGTTAAACCGATTACAATTAAGCTCAAAAAAATAGAAATTGATTTTTTCATTATTTTTTATTTAATTCTCCAGTGGAAGTCTTTACGGAAAGCGTTTTAGAGAGTATAAACGAAAAGCGAGCCGCAAAAAAGTAAGCTCGCATTACCGAATCAAATGACGGAAGAAAAATTAGTTCGCCGCATCAGCCGTTGGGATTTGTTGGCGATAACAATTAACTTAATTATCGGCGCGGGAATTTTCGGTTTGCCGTCGAAGGTTACGGCTTTAATCGGCAGTTACAGCCTGTTGGCGTTCGTCGCCTGCGCCGTCATCGTCGGTTTTATCGTCGTGTGTTTCGCCGAAGTCGCCAGCCGTTTTCGTGAAACCGGCGGAATGTATCTTTACGCCAAAGAAGCATTCGGCTCGGTCGTCGGTTTTGAAGTCGGCTGGCTTTACTGGATTGTCCGCGTTACAACTTTTGCCGCCAATTGCAATTTACTGCTCGCCTATCTCGGATTTTTTCTGCCGTCGGCAAGCGAAGGAACGACGCGAATCGTTTTAATAAGTTTGGTGGTTATATTGTTAACCGTCGTCAATTTTATCGGCGTCAAAGAATCGGCGATTTTAACGAACGTCTTTACCGTCGGAAAAATTGTGCCGCTTCTGATTTTCGCTGCCGTCGGCTTGTTTTTTATTCAGCCCGAAAATTTCAGCTTTGCAAATACGCCCGATTATAATTCTTTTTCGAGCGCGGTTTTACTGCTTATTTACGCCTACGTCGGTTTTGAAGCGGCGGTGATTCCCGCCGGAGAAACGAAAGACCCGCAGAAAAATGTGCCGTTCGCGCTGGTGACGGCATTAGCATTTTGCGCCGTTCTTTTCATCGTCATTCAAATCGTTTCCATCGGAACTCTGCCGGAACTCGCCAAATCAGACAGACCGCTTGCCGATGCCGCTGGAAAATTTATGGGCAGTTTCGGCGCTGCTTTTATCGCTGCCGGCGCGCTTGTTTCGATTTTAGGAAATTTGAACGGCGGATTTCTCGCAGCTTCGCGGATTCCTTACGCGATGTCCGAACAAGGCGAACTCCCGCAAATTATCGGTCGAACGCACGAACGATTCAGAACGCCTTACGTTTCGCTTTTTCTAACGGCGACGGTGATGCTTTTTTTAACCATTCAATCTTCATTCATAACGGCGGTCGCCATTGCGACGATTACGCGACTGCTGGTTTATGCGACGACGTGCGCGTCGCTGCCTGTTTTTCGTTTTCGGGAAAAATTCATCGGTTTTGCATATCTCAAAAATGACGGCAGCATTCAACCCGCTTTCAGTTGGAAAGAAAACTCACCCGAAGCAAAATTTATCGCGCCTTTCGGTATCGCGGCTTCTGTTTTTTCGCTGCTCTTAATCGTCTGGCTTTTGACGAATGTTGATTTCAGACGAGAAGGTCTGGCGATTTTGATTGCGGCGGCAATCGGATTAATCGTTTATTTTGCTTATCAATTTTATCGAAAGCGTTTTTCGTAAATAATCTTTAAACTTTCAAGCATCAATGTTTCATCAACAATCTCAATTTTTTCAGAACTTTCTGCAATAAGTGTTGCCAATCCGCCCGTCGCCACCACTTTCGGTTTTTCACCGAGTTCCTTAACCATCTTTTCGATAATTCCGTCAACCAAACCGATGTAGCCGAAATAAATTCCGGCTTGAATCGAGTGAATGGTTGAATTTCCAATTATGCTTTCCGGTTTTTTAATTTCAATTTTTGGAAGTTTCGATGTGTTTTGGAAAAGCGCATCGGCTAAAAGATTCATTCCCGCAGTGATGATTCCGCCCAAAAATTCACTTTTATAATTAACCGCGTCAATCGTCGTCGCCGTTCCGAAATCGCAGACGATACACGGTTTTCCATATTTTTCGATTGCTCCAGCCGCCGCAACAATTCTATCAATGCCAACGCTCGACGGTGGATTGTATTTTACTTGCAGTCCAAAATCGAAAGTCGCGTCAAAAAAAGTCGCCGTTTGTCCGAGATATTTTTCGGACATTTTTTGAAAGGTAAAATTGAGTTGCGGAACAACGGAAGACGCAATTAACGCCGAGATTTTTTGATAATCAAAGTTTGAAAGGGCAAGTATCTGGCGAATCAAAACACCGAGTTCGTCGGAAGTTCTTTCGCAGGCGGTGGCAATCCGCCAATGCTCAATTAAATTTTCGCCGTCAAAAATTCCGAGCGAAGTGTTAGTGTTGCCGATGTCAATTGCGAGAAGCATTTAGGAAAAATGAAAAGTGAAAAGTGAAAAGTGAAAAGTGATTTACCATCAATTATTCACTTTTCACTTTTCACTTTTCGCTAATTTCAACCTTGCAGCGGCAAGCCGTCGTAAACAATCTGCCAACCGTTTTTGCGACTTGTTCGCAGACTTTTCGTGAACCATTCGAGAGCCTTTGCGGGGTCGTCGTAAATCTGCACTGAAGGGTTTGCTTCGCGCGGGTCAACGCGGCAGATTGCACCGCCCGCCGTGGCGGTTTTTATGCACAGCAGCGCGACCATATTATTTTTCGACAAAATAGCGGTTCGCACATTAACTTCGTCCAAATCCACTTCATCAAATTCGTCAAATTCGTCAAAGTCTTCTAAGTCCGGTTCAAAATTATCAAATTCCAAATCTTCCGGGTCAAAATCAAATTCGTTTTTCATAATAAATCCTTATAAAAAATACTTCTTACAAGTTACACACTTGCGGCGGAAAGTTCAATCTGTATTTTTCTTCCGTCAAATTTCGATAGTTTGCTATAGTGATTTCGGTTTGATAATTAAAACAAAAGTGAGCAGGCAAATCAATGGAAAATTTAACCGAAAATATAATCGGCGACCAACCTTATCAAAACACGATTTTGTGCGTCGCGTGTATGAAGGAAAACAACGGCGCGGTAACTTTTTGCAGATTTTGCAACGCTGCGCTCAGCTTGACGGATAATCCCGACCATTTGCAAAAAATCGCTATGGAAGGCGCGGTTTATTCTAAAGCCGTCAAAGTCAAACCGAACATCGTGGTTCTCGTCGGAGTTTGGCTGCTATTTTTTCCGATACTAATTGTTTCTTTGCCGTCAGCAATTTCAGTGATGTTTGAGGGCGGAGGCGGAATGCCGTCATTCGTCATATTTTGGATTTTAATCATTATTACCATTTTTAGCGGAGCGATGCTTCATAAGGTAACCCGCAATTATTACAATGCCAGAAAAGCGAATTAATTTCGCCTAATCGTTTTTTCTCAATCTTTCGACCACGCCCGCGTGAATGATTTTTATTTCGCCGTTTTTGGTTTCAACCCGCAACGCGCCGCTTTCTTCGAGTCCGCGAGTTGTTCCCATAACCGATTCATTTCCCAATTGAACCGTTACGCTTTTGCCTCGAAAATATGTTGACCTGGTTGCCCATTCTTGCCGAATTTTTTCTGCACCGTTTTCGTTTTTTAAAATTTGGTAATACTTTGCTAACCGCGTGGTTAAATTTTCGAGTAATTTATCGGCATCAATTTTTTGGTTGTTTTCCTGTTCGATTGAAGTTGCAATCGCTTCGAGTTTAGGCAGAAGGTTTGATGATTTCAAGTTGATGCCGATGCCGATAACCACTGCCAAACCTCGTTTCGTTTCCGTCATTTCCGCTAAAATCCCGCAAACTTTTTTTTCGTTAATGTGAACGTCATTTGCCCATTTTATATCAGGCTTTAATTTGTAAACTTCGCGCAAAACATCATAGACGGCAACCGCGCTCATTAATGTCAGTAGCGGCAGAAATTTACTTTCAATCGTCGGACGCAGAACGAGGCTGAAATAAAGTCCCGCATCTTTCTCGGAAATCCAAGTGCGTCCGTGTCGTCCGCGTCCGTCAGTTTGTTGTTTGGCGACAACACACAAACCTTCGTCCGCGCCCTGTTTAGCTTGATTTAACGCTTCCGTGTTGGTCGAATTAATTGAATCAAAGCGAAGGATCGTAAATTTCATTAGTAGGGAACGCCAGCATCTTACCGGTATTAGGGTTTGCCGGCAAGATGCCGGCGTTCTGTCAAATCGGTTTCCAAAGTGAGTTAGTGTAAAATTTTTGGCTGTCAAAAAAGTATTGCGAAACTTCAAATCCGCTTGTTTGCGCCAAGTCTTCAATCATTGCCAAACTATATTTTTGTGAAATCTCCATAAAAATCGGCTCCCACGCGGCAAAATCGAAAGTTTTATTTAATGATTCGACGAAAACCGTCTGCGCTTTACGGCTGATGAGAAACGACCGCGCCGCGCCTTCAATCGGATGATAGCTGGCGTAGTGCGAAAAATTTTCTAAATTAAAATTTGCGCCGAGTTCGCGGTTGATGCGCGTTAATAAATTCAAGTTAAATTTAGCTGTAATATTCTGCATGTCATCATAAGCGCATAAAATTACACGCGGGTCTTTTTGTAAATCGAATCCGATAAAAAGCAAATCTGTGCTATTCATTACTGCCCGCAACTGCCGGAAAAAGTTTTGAGCTTGTTCTTTACCGAAATTTCCGATGTTTGAGCCAAGGAATAAAATGATTTTGCGTTTGTTTGATTTTGACCGGAAAGTTTCCAGCGTTTGAAAATAATCGCCCTGCTCGGTTTGAATTGAAAGCCCGGGAAATTGAGCTTTAAATTTTTCGGTCAAAAAACTTAACGCTTCTCCGGAAATATCAATTGGAACATAAGTAAAATCAGCAGTTTGTTTGAGAAAATAATCAACCAGAAGGGAAGTTTTTGAGCCGTCGCCCGCGCCGAGTTCAATTAAATCAAAAGTTTCATTCGCTGTTGTAAAAGCTCGAAAAATTTCACCCGTCTGCGTCGAGAAAATCTCAAATTCCGCCTGCGTCAAATAGTATTCGGGCAGTTTCATAATTTCTTGAAACAGCCGACTGCCTTCATCGTCGTAAAAATATTTTGAAGATAAAAACTTCGGCGCGGCAGACAAACCGCGCCGAATATCGTCAGCGAATGTATTTTGCTTGATTGCGCTTGAACTTTGCATTTTCTTTTAGTTTAAGATTCAAGATTTAAGTGGTCGGACAAAAATATATTTGACTATGAAGGAACACCAGCATCAAGGCTTTCAATGAACGCGCTGAGCGTTCAAATACGCTTGCCTTCTCAGCTTTTTACGTCGCAGGGCGTTTGCCAGCAAGATGCTGGCGTTCCTTTATTTGCCAAATAATTCATTTAGCCAAACGAATTCCCGTAAATTGCCAGCGAAGCGGCGGATGAAAAAAGTTGCGGTAAGTTTTGCGGCTGTGATTCGGCGGTGTGGCGACCGACGCGCCGCGCAAAACCATTTGATTAATCATAAATTTGCCGTTGTATTCGCCGAGCGCGCCTGCCGGTTTTTTGAAATTCGGATACGGCAGATACGCGCTGCCGGTCCATTCCCAACGCAATCCCCAATCAAATCGGTCGCTCGCCACTTCCCATTCAAATTCGGTCGGCAGACGCATTTTTTTCCATTCGGCAAAAGCCGCCGCTTCGTAAAAAGAAACGTGGCAAACCGCATTCTCAGGTCGCAGTTTCCTCAAACCGCCGAGCGTGAACTGAAACCATTCGCCGTCAATTTTATGCCAGTAAAGCGGTGAGCTTATTTCATTTTGCCGAACCCAATCAAGACCTTCGGCGTGCCACAAAAGATGATTTTCGTAACCGCCGTCTTCAATAAACTCAAGAAACTCTCTGTTAGTTATAAGGTTTTTGCATATCTTAAAATCATCAAGATAAACTTTGTGTCTGCCGAGTTCGTTGTCGAAATGAAATCCCTCGCCTTGAAAACCGATTTCGTAATTTCCGCCTTCAATTTCAGCAAATCCGTCCGGTTCAATTTCGCCTTTTTCGACGAGCGCAAAACCTTCTTTATAAACGGGAAAAGTCGGATTGACGCTAAACGTATATTTCAAATCGGTAATTAAAAGTTCTTGATGTTGCTGTTCGTGGTTGATTCCTAAAATCAATAGTTCGCGTAAATCTTCCGGCAAATTCTGCTTAAGAAATTCGCGCATTTTTTCGTCCACATATTTACGATATTCAAAAACCCGCTTTACCGTCGGACGCGACAAGTCGCCGCGATGGTCGCGCAAAGTTCTTTCGCCGATGCTGTTGTAGTAACTGTTAAAAAGATAACCGAATTGTTTGTCGAACTCTTGATAGGTGGGCGCAAATTTTTTGAGAATCATCTCCTCAAAAAACCAAGTCGTATGCGCGACGTTCCATTTCGCCGGGCTGACATCCACAATCGGCTGCGGTATGTAATCTTCGGTTTCGAGCGGTTCGCAAATTTCTTCCGTGTAATTGCGGATGTAAGTGTAAAGAGCCTCTAATTCTTGAGGAGTAACTTTTTGCGCGTGTGTTGCTTGCATAGATTTATTAAAACAAAAACCGCATCAAAGGAAAAGTTGATTTCGATAATCTTATTATTTAATTCCGTCGGGAAGAATATTTATTCCATCTTTTTGATTTAAATTAAAAGAGATTTTTCGCAAAGATTCTTTAGCAATTTCCGCCAGATAATAATCTTGATTGTTGAGGTTTGCTTGCAGAATCGGAACGGCGGATTGGTCGCCGATTGCGCCGAGCGCAAAGGCTGCTTCGCGCTTTACATCGTCAAATTCTTTAGGGTTTTGCACGGTTTGAATTAAGACGGTAATTGCCGCCCGAAAAGTCGGGAAAGTTTCGATTAATTTCGGATAATTCGGTTTTTCAACCGATTTAAATCGGTCGGACAAAAAACTTCTAGGCGTGAGAATTTCGACCGCATTTGTTTGAATGATCTGCGCGATTTGTCCGATGGAACGCGCCGCCGAACGCCGAGCGAATTCTTCTTTGGCTTGCGGTTTTCTCTGTAAAATTTTTGTCAATTCAGCAATCACCGCCGCATCGCCGATTTCGCCGAGTGCAACAATAGCAGCGTTTCTCACCTCCAAAACTTTATCCTTTTGCAGAATTTGAAGAAGCGAATTGACCGCTTGAGAATCGCCGACTTTGCCGAGCGCATAAGCGGTTTCGCGCCGGACGAGCGCGGATTTGTCTTGAAGAAGCGGCACGAGATTTCGGACGGCTTCATTTTTCGGAAGATATATGACTGAAAAAGTTGCCGACGCGCGGACGATTTCCGATGAATCTGTTAAAGCCGGAGCGGCGATGCGTGAAGCCGATTCGCTTCTAAGGTTTCTGATTTCTAAAAGCGCATCGCGTTTTTGTTCGGTGTTTCCGCGACTGATTTTTTCAATCAGGATGTCTGATTCGATTTGCGCGAGAGAATTTCCCGCAAAGGCGCAAAGAATGCAAAGAAATAACGAACATTGAAACAACGGTTTCAAGTTCATGATTCGTAATTCGTAATTCGTAATTTCCTTCATACGGAGCGTTGGGCGTTTTGCCGACGCACCTTTTCCCATTCAACGACTTGCCGCGCGCGACGGTTTTCGTAAGCGTCTGAGAGCGATAAAATTAAATCATCGCTCGTTTTGGGTTCTCTTGATTTGGAAATACGATTGGAAAGAAGTTGGGAAATATAATTTACAACCGCGATGGCATCGTTGTCGTTAAGCTTATCAATTTCGCTAGCGATATTTTGGTGTATTCGTTTGACCATTTCCGTTTCTCCTCGTGTTTTGGCGGACAGTCAAACCTTCATACAAAAGATTTAAGTTTCGACTGTCGGCAAATTTAATTTTCTCATCATAAAATCTTATAAATCTGTTGTGGAAGAAAAGCCTCCTAAACTTTAGTCTTTATTAAAAATACCAAAAAATTAAATTATAGGCAATAATTAACTTCACAAACTAGACAATTTTTAAGTTAAGAAATAGAATTCGATTATGATTTTGTTCAGCAGCTCCAACAAACTCCTCCTTAGATAGCCACTCGCCCAAAGTATTTCGGCGACGTGGCGAATCTTTCTATTCAATTACGAATTACAAATTACGAATTACGAATTCCTAGATTAGTGGATAGATTTATGTTTGTTCGCTAAACTTAACTTTTTTGTCAATGCTCAAAAGACTTTGAACATTGAACTTTGAACTCAACAATATGGACGAAAAGTATTTTGCACAAAAGTTAGAACAAAAATGGCAACGGCGTTGGGCGGAAAACAAGACGTTTGAAGTCGAAGCCGACGACGCGCGAGAAAAATTTTACTGTCTGGAGATGCTGCCGTATCCGTCGGGACGCTTGCATATGGGACACGTCCGCAATTATTCAATCGGCGACGCGCTGGCGTGGTATAAGCGTCTGCAAGGCTTTAACGTCTTGCATCCGATTGGTTGGGATTCGTTCGGTCAGCCTGCCGAGCAAGCCGCGATTAAGAAAGGCGTGAATCCGCGTGACTGGACGGAAGAAAATATTAATCAAATGCGCGAGCAACTACAACGGCTCGGCATCGGTTACGATTGGCGGCGCGAGATTGCCGCGCATCGTCCCGAATACTACAAGTTCGACCAATGGTTTTTTTTGAAAATGCTGGAACGCGGGCTAGCGTATAAAAAAATGACGAAGGTAAATTGGTGTCCGAAAGACCAAACAACTTTGTCGAATGAACAAGCATCGGGCGGCATTTGCTGGCGATGCGGAACTGCCGTCGAAAAGAAAGATTTCGCACAATGGTTTCTGCGAATAACCGCTTACGCAGAAGAACTGCTGCAAGGAATGAATGAAATCGAAGCCGGCTGGGCGGAGCGCGTTTTGACGATGCAGAAAAATTGGATAGGCAAGAGCGAAGGCGCGTTCGTAGATTTTGTGGTAAAAAATGCAGATGAAAAAATCCGCGTTTTCACTACGCGCGTTGACACGATTTACGGCGCGAATGCGATTGTCGTCGCGGCGGAACACCCGATTGTTGAAAATAATAAAGCTGGATTTTCAGATGAAGTGTTGGAGAAAATCGAGGAAATTAAAGCTGCTAAAATGAAGGCGACCGATTACGGCGAAGAAGTCGAAAAAGACGGAATTGACACGAATCTAAAAGCAATTAATCCATTCAGCGGCGAAGAATTGCCGGTTTGGGTCGGCAATTACGTGATGATGGAATACGGCACGGGCGCGGTGATGTCAGTGCCGGCGCACGACGAACGAGATTTTGAATTTGCAAATAAGTTTGGATTGCCGATTAAAGAAGTGGTCAGAGGTCAGAGGTCAGAGGTCGGTGAAGAATCCAAAATCCAAAATCCAAAATCCAAAATCGAGCAGGCTTTTACCGATTACGGCGTGCTTGTCAATTCCGGCGAATGGTCTGGAAAAACAACCGAAGTTGCAAAAAGGGAAATGGCGGAATTTGCCGAGAAAAATAATTTCGGCGAAGCAGCGATAACTTACCGCCTGCGCGATTGGGGAATTTCGCGCCAAAGATTTTGGGGCGCGCCGATTCCGATTATTTACTGCGAACATTGCGGCGCAGTCCCGGAAAAATACGAAAATTTGCCGGTCGAATTGCCCGAAACCGCGCCTTTTACCGGCGTAGGTGAATCACCGTTAGCGCAAGTTCCTGAGTTTTACGAAACAACTTGTCCGCAATGCAACGGGCCGGCAAAGCGCGAAACCGACACGATGGATACATTCGTTGATTCGACCTGGTATTACTTTCGTTACACTGACCCGCACAATCGGGAACTACCTTTTAAACCTGAAATCGCCAATTACTGGCTGCCCGTTGACCAATATATCGGCGGCGTTGACCACGCCGTGATGCACTTGCTTTACACGCGCTTTTGGACGAAGGCGATGCGCGACATCGGATTAATTAATTTCGATGAGCCGGTTGAAAATCTTCTAACGCAGGGAATGGTCGTCGGCGAATCGTTTTACTCGAACTCGAAGGCAAGCTATATTCCGCCGGATGAAGTTGAAATTGTCCGTGATGAAAAGGGAAAAGTCGTCAAAGCGAAATTAAAAGCTGATGACTCGCCGATAAAAGTTGCGGTCGAGAAAATGTCGAAATCGAAATACAATGGCGTTGACCCGGACGATATGATTTCGATTTACGGCGCGGACGCCGCGCGGATTTTTGCATTGTTCGCCGCACCCGCCGAAAACGAATTGGTTTGGCAGGAAACCGGAATTGACGGCGCAGTCAGATTTCTACAAAGAGTTTACCGGTTTGTTTATCGCTGGCACGAAACATTAAGGGGAGTGGAGAGTGGAGTGTCGAGAGTGGAGAGTAAAACCGAAGCTCGAGCATTGCGGCGGAAAACGCACCAGACGATTAAACGAATTACGGAAAATTTTGAAAGCTATCAATTCAATACGCCCGTTGCGGCGTTAATGGAATTGTCAAACGCGCTCGGCGATTTCAAAGTCGCTCCCGAAAAAGCAAGCGACGACGAATTGTTTGCCGTTAATGAAGCGTTGCAAAGTTTGATTCTGATGCTCGCGCCGTATGCGCCACATTTTGCAGAAGAAATGTGGGAGAATCTGACCGACAGCGAACGTGGAATTTTGCAGTCGGACGCGAGATTTCCCGTCGCCGATGAGAATCTCGCCAAAGCCGACGAAATAGAAATTCCAATTCAAGTCAACGGTAAATTGCGCTCGCGGGTGTTAGTTTCGCCGGAAACTTCGCAGGCAGATTTAGAAGCGATGGCTTTAGCGGACGTTAAAATCAAGGAATACACCGACGACAAGCAAATCGTGAAAATCATCGTCGTGCCGAGCCGTCTGGTAAATATCGTCGTTAAATAAAACGCTCTTAACAATCAGCGGTTTCGTCAGGAACAACTTCCTGCCAACAACGCGGACAAAACGTGTGTTTTTCTCTTTCTCGTCGAGTGAATGTCGCCGACATCGGCAAACGCTCGGCGAGAAATTTTTCTTCGTCGGTTAATTCTTCCCACCGTTTCATTTGCGGGAAATGACATTTCGGACACATTTTTCTCTGAAAACCTTTCATCATCTTTTTGCGTTTAAGCCTTTACAGTTTAATATCTAAAAAAGTTCTGCAAAATACAATCCCGAAACACGGAAAATTTACGAATGAAAATAAAGAGTCTCTGGTTGGCAACATTTTTTTGTGTGGCATTTGCGCAATTTGTCTTTGCTCAAACGGAAGAAAAATTCGATTTCTATACGCGCGGCGTTTATCGCGCGGGAGTTCCGCGCCCGCAGACAATTCTACGTTACGATGTCGGCGATTTTCACACGACCTACGCGCAGATGGAACGGGTTATTGAGGCGATTGCTAAAGCCGCGCCCGACCGCGTGCGAGTTTTCGACATCGGCGAAACTAACGAGCATCGAATGCAGCACATCGTTGCGATTTCTGCGCCCGAAAATATCGCGCGGCTCGATGAAATAAAAGCAAATAACGCAAGATTAACTGATTCTCGCACGACAAACGCAAGCCAAGCGAATTCAATTATTCAAAATAATCCGGTAATTTCCTGGATGGCTTACACGATTCATGGCAATGAGTCGGCTTCTTTTGAAACGATGATGCAGATCGTCTATCAACTCGCTGCGTCAAACGAGCCGCAAACTTTAGAGATTTTGCAAAACAACGTCGTCCTTGTAATCACGGGCGAAAACCCGGACGGACACGAGCGATTTGTAACTTGGTATAATTCGGTGGCGACGGGAAATGCCGACCGCAATGCGCTCGAACACCGCGAGCCGTGGGCGATTTGGGGACGTTACAATCATTTCCGTTTTGACTTAAACCGCGACAACATCGCCTCCACGCAAATCGAAACGAAGAATTTACAAAAAGCGTTTTTTGAGTGGAATCCGCAGATTCTGGTTGACCATCACGGACAGCCTTCGCAATACTTTTTTCCGCCCGCCGCTTTGCCAATCAATCCGAATCTGCCGCAACCGGCAACCAACAAATGGATGGATGTTTTCGGCAGAGCCAACGCAAAAAGTTTCGATGCTAACCGTTGGGATTATTATGTGCGCGACGTTTTCGATTTATTTTACCCGGGCTATTGGGATTCGTTTCCGTCTCTGAACGGCGCAATCGGGATGACTTACGAAACTGACGGCGGCGGATTTAAAGGCTTAAATTGGACGCGCGACGACGGCTCGATTGCCACTTTGCGTTCGGCGATTGCTAAACATTACGTCGCTTCGATGACGACGCTGGAGACGGCGGCGAAAAATCGCGTCGCTCGATTGCAGGATTTTTACGATTTTCGGCGCACGGCGATTGATGAAGCCAGAACCGATAAAATAAGGCGCATTGTGATTGACCCAAGTTTAGATTGGGTGAAAGCGGCTGATTTGATTGAAATTCTGCAACGCGCGAAAATCGAAGTTCGCTGGTCGCCGTCTTTCACGATGAAGAATGCCCGCAGCTATACGGATAAAAATTCTTTACCGGCAAACAAGAATTTCTCCGGCGGCGCGTATATTGTTGATTTGGCGCAGCCGCAAAAACGAATAGCCAAAGCCCTGCTCGAACCTGACACGCCGCAAGACGCGGCTTTTGTTAAAGACCAGATGGCAAAGTTTAGGCGCAACGAATTGCGCGGAAAATCTCAGCAAAAAGAAGATTACGCTTTTTACGACATCACGGTTTGGAATCTGCCGATGGCTTTCGGCATTGACGCTTTTTGGACGGAAGATGCCGCGCAAATTTCAAATAGCGTTCCGGTGACAGATGCGTTTCTGGTTCAGAAAAAGGCGGAAAAAATTCGCTTCGGGCGGGCGGAAATCGCATACATTATTCCGTATGAACAAGACGCGGCAGCAGTTGCGGCGATTCGACTTTTGAAACAAGGTTTTCGGGTTGCCGTAGCGACTAAATCTTTGAATGCCGCCTCAATGAATTTTCCGCGCGGAACTTTCGTCGTGCGCGTGACGCGCAATCAACCGACGATTCATCAAGCCGTCGAGCGTTTAGCGAACGAATTAGGATTGACAATTTACAGCGCAAATACCGGTTTTCAAGATTCGGGCGACACAGGCTTGGGCGGTGAAAACGTCGTTTCTCTGCAAGCTCCGAAAATTGCAATCGTCGCCGACGAAGCCGTGGATCAAACTTCTTACGGTTCAATTTGGTGGACGCTCGACCGGTACGCGGTTGATTTTACGCCGATGACGATTAACAGCATTAAAAGCGGCGCACTGAAAAATTACACGGTTTTGATTATGCCCGACGGCGCGGCTGGGCGGTATTTCAGCGGGCTTGGAAGCGGCGGCGTAACGACTCTAAAAACTTGGATAAATAATGGCGGAACTTTGATAACGATGCGCGGCTCTTCGGTTTTCGCCGCGCTCAAAGATGTCGGATTGACTTCTTCAAAACTCGTCGGCAGCGACGACGATGAAGATAAAGAAAAAAAGACGGAAACGGACGAAATTGACAAACGTAAGGAAGCCGAAACAGAGGCGAAACCATCGCTGACACCGACGAGCAATAAAAACAAACAAACCGCGCCGGAGCCGACTCCGCCGCCGCAGGAATTAAAATTCGACAAAGCCGACGGGGCACCGCCCGTTTTGCCGCCGATTGCTTCGCCTTCGGCAAATGCGGGCAAAGTTCCCGAGGGCATTCCGGGCGCGATTATGCGGGCAACCGTTGACCGCACAACTTATCTAACCTATGGAATAGAAAATGAAAATTTGCCGGTACTGCTTGCGTCCGGATATTTTTTTCGTCCGTCGAAGGAAGGCACGAACGCGCTCGTTTTTGAACCAAGCCCTAAAAAACCTTTAGCAATTTCAGGTTTTGTTTGGGAAGGTAACACGGAAAGACTTTTGAAAGGAACAGCTTATTTAATTGACGAACCGACGGGCAGCGGGCACGTTATTCTGTTTGCCGAAGAGCCGTTTTTTCGCGGAATTTTCAGAACTATGACGCGTCCGTTTTTTAATTCAATTTTGTTCAATGGAAGTTTCTAAAAAGTTGTCGGTAGTCAGTTGTCAGAGAAAACAAATAAAATCCGACAACTGACTACCGACAACCGATTACTGGCAACTGACAACTAATTATGTTTACTATTCGCGCTGGTTATAGCGATAAAGTCGAAGTCAAAACAAATCTTGAGCGGGCGAGCAAGTTTTTCTCTAACATCAAGAATTTTGTCGAATTAATGCCCGGCATCGAAAGTATTCACACGGACGGGAAAGGCATAACGCATTGGCGTATTCGCGCTGACATTCCGCTCATCGGTGAAATGAAACAAAGTTTTACGGTAGAATTATCGGAGAAGAGCGATGAGCGGATTGAATGGTCGCCAATTGCTGGCGAGAAACAAAATCTTTTGCGTTATGCGGTTGATTTTGTAGAGAAAGGAGCGAATCTGACGCTCATCCAGTTTTCGCAATCTGTTGAAATGCGGCGCAATTCCGCCAGAGAATTGCATTTGCTTGCCGGACTCGCGGGCGAATCAATTATCAGCAGCGAGATGAGCAAGCGCGTCGCCGAGATGATAAAAGTTTTCGTGCGACGAGCGCGGGAACGGCTGGAAAGCGCGAGTTAGGTGTCAGGTAAAACCGAAACTCGATCAACTTGAAACTTGAAACCTAAAACTAATTATAAGGAGTAAAAATTATGAAAACGAAATTTTATTTAGCAGTTACTTTAATTTTGCTCGGCTGTTCGAGCATTTTCGCGCAATTAAATTTACCGCGTGAAAGCCAACGGCAGAGCGTTACGCAAACCATCGGCGATACGACGGTTTCAATCGTCTATCATCGCCCGAATGTCAACGCGCGTGAAGTTTGGGGCAAACTCGTGCCTTACGCGGAAGTCTGGCGGACAGGCGCGAACGAAAACACGACTTTTGAAATTACCAATGACGTGAAAATTAACGGGCAGAATCTGCCCGCCGGAAAATACGGCTTGCATACAATTCCTAATAAGGGCGAGTGGACGATAATTTTCAATAAGGTCAACAACGAATGGGGCAGTTTCAAATATGATGCCAAGCAAGACCAATTGCGCGTGACCGTTAAACCGTTGAAGGCGGAATTGCAGGAAACAATGTTGCTCGGCTTTGAAAATGTTAAGGCACACACGGCGGATGTCGTTATCGCTTGGGAACGAATAAAAGTTCCGTTCACGATTGATGTCGGTGATGTGACGGGCAGAACTTTGACGAATATTCGCACCCAAATGGCGAGTTTGAAGACGGACGATTTCCGCACGCCCGCGCAAGCCGCTGGTTGGGTGTTAAATTCAAAAATGTCAGCCAATTACGAAGAAGCTCTGAAATGGATTGACACTTCAATCCAACGGCGCGAAACCGTCGGCAATCTGTATACAAAAGCGCGTCTGTTAGCGGAATTAAACAGAAAAGACGAAGCGATTGCGACGGTTGAAAAAGCGATTGCGATGGGCAAAGCCGCAACACCGGCGATTGACACGGCGGATTTAGAGAAAAAGTTGAACGAGTGGAAAACTTCTAAATAGAATCGTCAGCAATTTTAACCAAAAGAATCGCTTGACGCGTCTATTGTCGGTGTTATTCATTACCGCAAAACAACAGGGACAGACTTGATAAATCTGTCCCTGTTGTTTTGCGCCGCCGAGTTTCTTCAAACATTTTTAGAAATTTGCAGAACTCTCTTTCGTTAAATTCATGAGATTTCGGTATAATTACACAACCCTTCTATTTAAGAAACACTTCCAGAAAAATGCCCAAACGCACAGACATCCATAAAATTTTAATCATCGGTTCAGGTCCAATCGTTATTGGGCAGGCTTGCGAGTTCGATTACTCGGGAACGCAAGCCTGTCGCGCTTTAAAGCAGGAAGGCTTTGAAGTCGTTCTCGTCAATTCAAATCCGGCAACGATTATGACCGACCCGGAGATTGCCGACCGAACTTACGTCGAGCCTTTAACCGTCGAAACCGTTTCCGCGATTATTGAAAAGGAAAAGCCCGACGCGCTGCTTCCGACCGTCGGCGGACAGACGGCTTTAAATTTATCGGTTGAATTATACGAGCAGGAAATTTTAGAAAAGCACAATGTGAAACTCATCGGCGCGAACGTCGAATCAATCAAAATCGGTGAAGACCGCGAACTTTTTAAAAAGGCGATGGATGAAATCGGCATTCCGACGGCGAAAGGCGGTTTCGCACATTCTTGGGAAGAAGCTGAGAAAATTGTCGAAACGACCGGTTACCCGGCGATAATTCGTCCGTCGTTCACGCTCGGCGGAACCGGCGGCGGCACGGCTTTTAATCCGGAAGAATTTGAGGAAATTGCCAAAGGTGGTTTAGCCGCTTCGCCCGTTTCGCAAATTCTCGTCGAAGAATCAATTCTCGGTTGGAAGGAATACGAACTCGAAGTGATGCGCGATTTGAATGATAACGTCGTGATTATTTGTTCGATTGAAAACTTCGACCCGATGGGCGTTCACACGGGCGATTCAATAACGGTTGCGCCCGCGCAGACTCTGACCGATGTCGAATATCAACGCCTTCGAGATATGTCAATCGCTTGCATCCGCCGGGTTGGTGTGGAAACGGGCGGCTCGAATATTCAATTCGCCGTCAATCCAGAAAACGGAGAAGTGCGAATTATCGAAATGAATCCGCGCGTGTCGCGTTCTTCCGCGCTTGCGTCAAAAGCGACCGGTTTTCCGATTGCCAAAATTGCGGCAAAACTCGCCGTCGGCTACACGCTCGACGAAATCCCGAACGACATCACGAAGAAAACGCCCGCCTCGTTTGAGCCGACAATTGATTACGTCGTTACAAAAATTCCGAAATGGGCGTTTGAGAAATTTCCCGGTGCGGAAGATGTTTTAGGAACGCAAATGAAATCCGTCGGCGAAGTAATGGCAATCGGGCGCACGTTTAAAGAATCGCTGTTTAAGGGCTTGCGTTCTCTGGAAGCGGTCAAACCGTTGCGGCTCGAAGACGTTCCCGACCACGTTTTACAGAGAAAATTGGCGCGTCCGAATTCGCAACGATTTTCTTATATTACTTACGCTCTCAATAATGGATATTCGATTGAAGAGATTTATCGTTTGACGAAAATTGACCGTTGGTTTCTCGAACAATTAGACGAAGTGATGCAGTTGCAAAAATTGATCGAAGACAAAAAACTAATTGATATTTCGCCGGAAATTCTGCGCCACGCGAAAGAGTTTGCATTGTCCGACCGGCGCATCGCTTTTCTGACCAACTCAACCGAAAAAGAAGTCCGCGCACGGCGCAAAGATTTAAATATCACGCCCGTTTATAAACGAGTTGACACTTGCGGCGCGGAGTTTGAATCGTTCACGCCGTATCTTTATTCGACCTACGAAGAAGAATGCGAAGCCGAGCCGAGCGAGAGAAAAAAGATTGTGATTTTAGGTTCGGGACCGAATCGCATCGGGCAGGGAATCGAGTTTGATTATTGCTGCTGCCACGCATCGTTCGCATTGCAGGACGCTAATTTTGAAACGATTATGGTCAACTGCAATCCCGAAACCGTTTCGACCGATTACGACACTTCCGACCGACTTTATTTTGAGCCGCTCACTTTTGAAGACGTGATGAATATCATTGATGTTGAAAAGCCCGATGGCGTAATCGTTCAATTCGGCGGGCAAACGCCGCTTAATCTGGCAGACAAATTACACGCGGCGGGCGTTCCGATTATCGGCACTTCGCCCGATTCAATTGACCTTGCGGAAGATAGAAAACGCTTCGGCGCGTTGCTGGAAGATTTAAAAATTCCTTCGCCGGAAAACGGCACGGCGGTTTCAATCGAAGAAGCGATAGCGATTGCCGAAAAAATCGGTTATCCGATTATCGTGCGTCCGAGTTATGTGTTGGGCGGACGCGCGATGGCGATAGTTTATGACGAGCAATCGCTTGATGAATATATGCGCTCCGCGGTTGACGCTTCGCCAGAAAAACCGATTTTGATTGATAAATTTCTTGAACGCGCCGCTGAAATTGATGTTGACGCATTGGCTGACGCGAGCGGATGCGTCATCGCGGGAATTCAGGAACATATCGAAGAAGCGGGAATCCATTCGGGCGATTCGTCGTCGGTTTTGCCCGCGCAGAAAATCGCCGAAGAACATCTGGAAACGATTCGGCATTACACGCGCCTGCTCGCAAAATCGTTGAAAGTCAAAGGTTTGATGAACATTCAATTCGCCGTCAAAGATGACCGCGTTTACGTTTTGGAAGTTAATCCGAGAGCTTCTCGAACGGTTCCGTTTGTAGCAAAAGCGACGGGCGTTCCGATTGCGAAAATCGCGTCTTTGGTGATGGCTGATGTGAAAAGTTTGAAAGATTTTAATTTGCCCGAAAATTTAAGCGTTCCAAAAATCTTCGTCAAATCGCCCGTTTTTCCGTTCAAAAAATTCGCGGGCGTGGACCCGATTCTCGGACCTGAAATGCACTCGACCGGTGAAGTGATGGGCGCGGGCGAAACCTTCGGCGAGGCTTACGGCAAAGCGATGGAAGGCGCGGGAATCGAACTTCCGATGTCAGGCGCGGCGTTTCTTTCGGTCAACGATTCGGACAAAGGACAAGCCGTCATTTTAGCCAGAAGATTAAATAAACTTGGCTTCGATTTGGTCGCAACTTATGGCACGTCAAAGCGTCTGACGGAAGTCGGCTTAAACTGCGAAACCGTTTTCAAAGTTAACGAAGGTCGCCCGAACATCGTTGACTTAATCAAACAAGGCGAAACCTCGCTGATTATCAACACGCCGCTCGGCAAAACTTCGCACTACGACGAACAAGCGATTCGCAAAGCTGCGTTGCAATTCAACGTGCCGTGCGTGACGACCATCACCGGCGCGGAAGCGTTGATTGAAGCGATTGCGACGAAAAAATCGCAGGCGAGAGTTACGGTGAGAAGTTTGCAGGAAATTCACAAAAGCGGAAAATCATTAATTGTAAATAGTCAGCGGTAAAATAAACTAGATTTTTGTATCTTAATTTGGAAATAAAGATATGCCTTACGAAGAAGAAAAGAAATTAGGAAAAAATCAGAAGCGTATTCTACTATTTGCTTATTGGAATGAACTCTACTTAATAACTCATCATCAATTGCTGAATCAGTCGTGTAAAAGTTTAGTTGAGCGAGGATTAATCGAAATCCAAAACAAAACAGTTTTTTTGACGACACTCGGCAATCGAATTGTTGAAACTAAACTTTTAGACACAGCCGATTTATCAATTAGCTCAATTGATGAACTTTTGATTGCACTTGAAGGAAAATCCGTTGGTGTAGCGAAAGTCAAAAAACTCGGCAAAAAGCAAAAGATTTTGCTTAATTTTATTGCACAAAATCCTATAGAAAAAACAAATGAAAGCGTCGAAAATCCAGTCATTTTGAGTTTGAAAGACAGCGGTTTAGTGAAGTTTGTCGAGGATGAAATTAAGATTACGGAAGAAGGACAGTTGACTTTGGACGACCTCACAAACGAATCAGATGAACCGATAGATTTGCAAATACCGAAAATTCTTAACTCGCTTGGAATTGCGACCACAAAGCTCACCAAAAACGAACAAATGTTTTTGCAATTTCTTAATTATGAATCACCGCGACCCAAAAAGTATGTTCGTAAGGCAACAAGGATAATTCCAAGTCTTGAACAAAAAGGATTAATTGAAATAATTGAAGATGAAATACAAATCACTCCTGATGGAGTGAAGTCTTTGGAAAACGCTTTTCAAATTTCAAAATATAAATTCAGTATTGATGAACTCTTAAAAGTTTTCTTGCTGCCAAACAGAATTGAAGCGGAAAAGCAAGCCCTGAAAAAAAGTAATGAAATTTTGGAACTTCGTAAGCAAGGACTTACACTAGAAGCCATTGGTCAATTACACGGACTAACCAGAGAAAGAGTTCGACAGATTTTAGCGCAAAATCCAGATTTAGAAGAATATCTAAAAGAGGAAGAAGTAGCAAAAATTCGTTCTGAAAAAGAAGAAGTAGAACTCAAAAAACAAAAGTTTTTAGCTAGAAGTTTGGGTTATTTATATCCTGAACGGGTTGCTGAATTGTGGGATTATGACAAAAATGGCGACCTTAATCCAGAAGGTATAACTGCAAAAGGTATTCAAGAAATTTGGTTAAAATGTCCAAAGGATGGGCATTCGTGGAAAAAGAAAGCTAATGATGTAAGTAATAGCTGGGAAAGATACAAGTCTAGCGGTTGTCCTATGTGTGCAGGTAAAACAAAGAAACCTGAAAAACAACCAATGTTGGCAGAAAATTATTTTGAGTATGTGGTTGAATATTGGAATTTTGAGAAAAACGAATCTCTTGGTTTAAATCCTGAGAAACTTACTTTGGGAAGTAATTATAAAGCGTGGTTTAAATGTCCAAAAGATGACAACGAATGGCAAGCTAGTATTGCTTCAACAGTTACTCAGCAATGGTCATTGGGAAATGCAGGTTGCCGAGTTTGTAACGGAACTCATTTGAGAAAAAGAGGCGTTTGGGGAAAGTCGGGAAAATTGTCAGACGAGTTTCCAAACGAAGTTACAAGATATTGGAATTACGAAAAAAACGATGAATTGAAACTTAAACCATCAGATATAACAATTGGTTCATCAAGAAAAGCGTGGTTCAAATGTCCAATTGATAATCACGAATGGCAAGCAGGTATAGCTGCAATCACGAAAACTGCTTGGAAGTTTGGTAGAAGTGGCTGTCCTGCCTGTCGAGGTTGGATTGCAACAGACAAAACTTCTCTGACTAATCTATATCCAGAATTTACTGAAAAGTATTGGAACTATGAACGCAATAAGCAAATAGGTTTATCGCCGGACGAATTGACGAAAGGCGTTCAAAAGCAAGCGTGGTTTAAGTGTCCGATTGACGGTTACGAATGGAAAGTAAGAATATCTGACATCACAAGAAGTTCTTGGAAATTGGGAAATAGCGGTTGTCCTGTTTGCAAAGGGCGTGTTGCTATAAGTAAAAATTCACTACTTTCTTTGTATCGTGCGTTTGTTGTTGAATACTGGGATTATGAGAAAAATAATAATCTAGAGGTTTTTCCAGATTCAGTAACAAAAAACTCCAACAAATTTGCATGGTTTAAATGTCCAATTGACGGTCATAAGTGGCAATCTCGGATAACTGGTATTAGAAGTGCCTCATGGGATTTAGGAAATAACGGTTGTGCGGCATGTAGTGGGCGCGTTGTCACAGATTCGACCTCATTACTTTCTCAATATCCTGAGTTTATAAGTAAATTCTGGGATTATGAGAGAAATAATGAAATAGAGATTTTTCCAGATAAACAAACAAAAGGTTCTAAGAAAATTGCTTGGTTCAGATGTCCGATTGACAACTATGAATGGCAGTCAAGAATAACAAGTATTCGGAAAGCCTCATGGGATTTGGGAAATAGCGGTTGTGCGCGTTGCTCAGGTTGGACAACAGAAGCAATACGTCAATTTGTCAAAAGCCTTGAGCAATATATTCCAAATCTTACGCAATCCGAAAGATATAAGCTATTTGAGCAATCTGGCATTTTGGGAACTCAAAATGCGGAAGGTTTGAAAATCGTAAAGGATATTATCAAAGGCAAACTCAAAGGGCAAAAACTTCGAGATGCTATACAAGGGAAACAAATTGAGAAAATTGAAACTTCATTAGAAACAAATGTCAATCTTGACGCAAATTCAGAATTAAAAATTACCGCAACAGATTCGAGTGTTAGAAATAGTCAGAATTCTCAAGATGAATTTGGTTTCACAGAAGAAATTGAGGAAACAGTTGATTTGCCAAAAATCAAAGTTCATAAAAGCCTTGAATTTTTGAGCAGTAAAATTGTTGCTTCGTCTGACCAAGAAGCCGTTGATTTTTTTGTTGCTTCGAGACGCAATCGTATTTGGGCGGAAGTTTTTGGAGATGAATCTGCCGTCGAAGGAATCGAATTGTTTGCCGATGACGGTTACGGTCGGCAGGTCAGAGACCAATTTCTTGATGAATATAATCAAGCCCGCAATATGCAGATGCCAAGCGGATGGGCGTTTAGGATTGATGGCAAAATCACGCCGCCGAACTTAATGCAAAAAGTGGCGGCGGTTCGTTTGAAAAATCAAAAGCGAATGCTCAACTTGTCGCTCACAGGAACAGGAAAAACGATTGGCGGAATTTTAAGCAGTCGGATTATCAACGCCAATTTAACGATAATAATTTGCCCGCTCGACACGATAATTAATTGGCATAGTGAAATTAAAAATGTTTTCCCCGACAGTAAAGTTACGACAAAAAACTTCAATCCTTACTGGCTCGATGTCGAAGACGGGCATCATTTCATAATTTTGAATCACGAAATGTTTCAGCAACCGTCAACGGCAAGCAATATAAAACAACTTCTCGACCGTTACAAAATTGATTTGATTATTGTTGACGAAATTCACCGCTGCAAACAAAGAAGCGAAGACCCGTCGAAAAGACGGCAAATGGTTTTGGCTTTGATTACTAATGCGACTGAAATAAATCCTGACCTTCACGTTCTCGGAATGAGCGCGACGCCAATCATCAACAATCTCAAAGAAGGGAAAAGTCTGGTTGAATTGGTAACGGGAATAGAGCGAGCGGATTTAGCCGAGAGAGCCACAATAAATAATTGTATGAAATTGCATCAGGCGTTTGTGACGCTTGGTATTCGTTCAAGGGTTAAACCCAAAATCACAATAAGCCGCGTCAAAATTCCGATTGACTGCACACATTTAGTTGATGAAATCCGCGAAAATGGAACATCGGTTTTGAAAATGGAGCAAATCCTGACGAGTGCAAGAATTCCGACAATCCTTGAAGAGATTCGTCCAAAAACGATTATTTACACGCATTATGTTGAAGGAATCGTTGACCAACTAAAAGAAGCGGTTGAAGCGAAAGGTTGGTCGGTTGGTTTTCATATCGGCGGAGACAAAAGCGGTCGTGAAAACTTTATAAACGGTTCGACTGATGTTTTGATTGCAAGTAGTGCGATGGCTGTCGGTGTTGATGGTTTTCAAAGAGTTTGCGACCGTCTGATTTTAAATATTCCGCCTTGGACAAGTGCGGAATTAGAACAACTTGAAGGTAGGGTAAACCGTCAAGGACAAATTCACGATACTCTAACGATTATTTTTCCTGTAACTTTTGGAATTGACGGCGAAGAATATTGGAGTTGGGACGAAGGACGCTTGGCAAGACTTCAAAATAAGCAAACAATCGCCGATGCCGCTGTTGACGGATTAATGCCCGAAGGACAATTACGGACAGAAGCGCAAGCATTCCGAGATTTGAGAAAATGGCTAGATAGATTAAAAGATGGCGAACAAAAAATAATAACTCGCCCAAAAATCTTTGTGCCTCTGCCTGATGTTGATGAATCTGATATTAAGCGTCGTTACGCTCAGTATGGCGATTTCAGCAGAATGAATGCGCGTTGGAATAATAGTTACAGTTCTACTACTCATCAAAGATTGCAGAGAAACCCTGAAGAATGGATGCAGTATCACACACTTTATCAGGAAGCCAGAAAAACTTGGTCTATTACTCCATACGAAGAAACAATCAAATGGCTTGAAAAACGCTCAAATCTGATTATCGGAGATTTCGGATGCGGTGAGGCTCTTATCGCAAAATCGCTTTCTGACAAACATACAATTTACAGCTTCGATTACATTGCGCTCAATGATTCAGTAATTGAGTGTGACGTTTCAAAAGTTCCGTTAGAAGATTCTGAATTAGATGTTGCTGTTTTTAATCTTTCTTTAATGGGACTAAATTCAAAGGATTATTTGCAGGAAGCCGTTAGAACCCTCAAACTGGACGGGCAGTTGTGGATTTATGAAACAGAATCTCATATCAAAAACATTAATAGTTTTGTTAGACAGTTAGAACTTCTTGGATTAAATATCATAGAAAATTATGTAAATTGGAAATTTAGATATGTCAGAGCCATAAAATCTAGAGAAATCCCTATTATTTAGAAGGTTATGTGTAGAAGGATTAGTCCTCCTTGATGCGGAACTGTCATAAGCACTGAAGCGTTGATTGAAGCGATTGCGACGAAAAAATCGCAAGGGAAAGTTGCGGTAAGAAGTTTGCAAGAAATTCATTAAAAAAGCAAAACTCCAGTAACGTATTGAAGTAAATATATGGATGCAATTTTATCTGGGATACATAACCCTTGTGAGTTTTAACATCATCAGCAAGTAAAATCATCCAAGCATGAATCTCATGTGTGTTAAAATTGCGAATTATGGAAATAACGCTAAATTTACCTGAAAATGTCTATCGGAATTTCAGCAAACTGGCTGAGAAAAAACATCGGCGGGTGGAAGAGATTATTACCGATAAACTCCAGGATGATTTCTCGGCTGACAATGCGGATTATGAGGAAACGGTGGCGGGTTGGACGGACGAAGCGGTTTTGGCTCTGGCGAATTTGAAGTTGCCGCAGGAACAATCCGACCGGATGAGCTTTTTGCTCGACCGTTTGCAGGAAGGGTTAATTACCGAATCGGAAGAAAGGGAACTCGAAGTTTACACGGAGCTTTCTCAGATTGCCACGCTTCGCAAAGCCTACGGCATTGCCGAAGCCGTTAAGCGCAAACTTATCAGCTTGCCTGCCGACCTGAAATGAGCAGAATTTCCGCTAAACTCCGCGAAAAGATTATTGATGCGGCTGAAAACCGTTGCGGCTATTGTCAAACTCCGCAAGACCTCGTGCCGATTCCTTTTGAAATCGAACATATTACCCCGAAAGCCGCAGGCGGCACAGACGACGAAGAAAATCTCTGGTTATCCTGCGGAGTCTGCAATAGTTTCAAACACGCTAAAACTCACGCGGTCGACCCGCTGACAAATACGGAAACGCCGCTTTTCAATCCGCGCCGGCAAGTCTGGAGCGAACACTTTGAATTCAGTGAAAACCAAACGGAAATTGTCGGAAAAACAGTTTGCGGACACGCGACGGTTGCCTCTTTGAAGTTAAACAATGCCCGTGTCGTAAAAATGCGAAAACTATGGATTAGCGTCGGCTGGTTTCCGCCTGAACTTTAGAAGTGGAATTCAATGAACATCTAAACGGAACAGTAACCGGCGCGGGAGCATTGATTGAAGCGATTGCGACAAAAAAATTACGAGGCGCGGTGAGCGTGAGGAGTTTGCAGGAAATTCACACTTCGAGAGAAAAAGTAATTGGTGTAAAATAGTTTCGGAGAAAAAAAATATGAGCGCAGTTTTAGATTTACCGAAAACAACTTCAATTTCCAAGATATACAAAGCTGTTGATATAGCTCGTGAACAGCAAGCGGCGATTATTTTATCAAATGTCGCTTGGGAGACCTATAATCAGTTTGTCGAAGAAACGATGGACAAAATTGTCAATCCGCTTTTTTATTATGAAAATGAAAATCTTTTAATTATGGTCAAATCGTCCGAACATGAATTTATCACGGATTATATAGTTCTGTTTATTAATTTTGTTTCCGTCGAATGGTCAATAAATTGCGGCAGTCTCGGTTCGACAACTTATCGAAAAGACGACATCAAACGCGGGTTCGAGCCTGATTCGTGTTTTTATTTTGAGAATGAACCGAAAATGCGCGGAGTCAAACGCCTTGATATGAGCGTTCATCCCGCGCCCGATTTGATTATCGAAGTTGACATCACCAGCCTTTCAACCTTTCGCCAACATATCTTTGCCCATTTCGGCGTTCCCGAAATCTGGCGTTTCGACGGCGAGCAAATTGAAATTTTGAAACTTGAGAACGGCAAGTATGTTGCCGTCGAAAACAGTTTGGCACTGCCGCTCGTTACGCCCGAAAAACTCACCGAATTTATCAAAGAAAGCCAAACTCTCAGCCGTTTGGAATGGACAAACAATGTTAGAACTTGGGCGCGTAAAATTAAAGTTGAAAACGAATAATTAAATTTTTGCTTTAAGAGCATGTCTGCTCGGAAATTCAGATATATCAGAGCCAAAAAGTCAAAACAAATCGCTATTAGTTAAAAAATCATGCGTAGAAAAAGTAGTTCTCGAAATTGCTTAACGACCATTACAAACGCGGAAGGGTTGATTGAAGCGATTGCGACAAAAAAATCACAGGAAAAGGAAAAGGTGAGATGTTTGCAGGAAATTCATTTAAAGAAAGAATTAGCCGCAGATGAAGGCAAATAAACGCGGCTATGAAAAAAATCTCTAAAGCAATCGTTAAAATCTTTGTCGCGTTTTTGCTAATCGTTATTGTTTATTTGATTATGATTTCTTTTCCGCAAGTTTTTTTTAATTCCCGGCAATTTGAAAATCTGAAAGTTTATCATCACGGAAACGCTGATGTTACAACAGCAAGCGAAAAAGCGTTGGCGAAAATCAAAAAGTCGAGCTTATACAATCCGAATTCCGAATACGAAGTTTTTCTGACCGATTCAGATGCAGAACATACTTTTTTCACGAGCATCTGGCGCGGTTCGTATGGCGTATATTTGCTTTTTGCCAATGGAAATATTTTTATTCGACCTTCGCTTATCGAACAAGACAGACTAATCAAGCCGGACGGAAATCTCGTCGCCGAAGACCGACCGTTAAATTATTTCATCGCTCACGAAGTCGCCCACGCGATGGAGTACGAAAAACTCGGTTTTTCAAAATATAATGCACTCAATCAATGGGTTCGTGAAGGCATCGCCGATCATATCGGGCGTGATAAATTCGATTTTGATGAGATGCTCGAAAATTACCGAAATAATCTGCCGTTGATGGATTACAAACAATCCGGGCTTTACCTCGAATATCAGCTTTTGGTTGAATATAAATTCAAATACAAAGCCGCGAACCCCGAATCTCTTTTGGAAGAAAATCCAAGTGAAACGGAAGTTAAAAACGAAATGCAAAATTTAACGAAATAGAACTAAGGTTGCGAAATAATGATTACGCAATTGCAGAAACACGCACTTACGTAAGTGTGTGTTTCATCATAATTTGCGCCCTAACTTCGTGCAGGCTTCTGCACAAAGAAAAGCTATTTTTTATTGATGACCGCTTCGGAAAACCGCTCCATTTCTTCTAACTGCGGGCTGCATTGTAAGAGCAGAAGATTAACGCCGACCGCTTCAAATTCGTCGACGCGCTCGGCAACTTTGTCCGGCGTTCCGATTAAACCCGAACGCAAACCGCGATTCGATACTGAATAATCTTCCAAAGATACTTGCTGTTCAAGTTTCGTATTCGCCAGCCAGTCCTGATAATTGCCGTAACCTGCTGCGGAGTGTCTCACGTCCGTGATTCGTTCCACTTCTTTTTTCACTTCCGTGTCGGAATTTCTGACAATCGTATAACCGGCAACGCCGTATTGCATTGGCGGCAAATTCAATTTCTCGCGCCGCGCTTCCATGTCTCCAATTTTCAGTTTTACTTTTGCCGGTTCATCGCCGTGCATTACGTAAGCGTCGCACAGACGGGCAATTGTATCTTTCGCTTTTTCCGATTCGCCGCCCGCGTAAATGACGGGTTTGTTAATCGGCTTCGGCTGCATCACGGCATCTTCGATTTTGTAATAATCGCCTGCAACCGAAAAATGGTCTTCTTTCCATAAGCGGTCAACAACTTCGAGCCATTCCGCCGTCCGCGCGTAGCGGTCGTCGTGTTCATCAAACTGCACGCCGTATTTGCGCGCTTCGCCCGCCCACCACGACGAGACGACATTTAAAGACAGACGATTGCCGCCGCCGATGCGGTCAATGTTGGCGGCTTGTTTAGCCAAGAGCGCGGGATTGTGAAAAGTCGGTCGCACGGCGACCATCAATTCGAGCGTGTTCGTGACAGCCGTCAAAGCCGCCGCCGTTGACCACGCGTCGAGCGAAGGCGCGTCAACGCCTTTGATGTCGTTTAAATTTAATTCGGCGACGAGTGATAAATCGAAGCCGATTTCTTCGCTCCGCTGCGCGAGTTTTTTCACGTATTCCCAACTCGCTTCCATTTGTTCGTCTTCGACGTTTCTCAGCCAACCGCCGAAGACTGGCATCCAATATCCGTAGCGCATCTTTCAATCTCCTGTTCAAGAAAATCCACCAATCGTTCGTGCGGGTCAAAACCGATTAAATTTTGCGCATCGGCGACGAAATTCGACAGCGCATTGATGTCGTAAAATAAAGGCTCGCCGGTTCTATCGTCAATCAGGTATTCGACACCGCCGACATCAATTTTCGCCGTTTTAACAATTCGTTCAACCGTTTCAATAATCGCTTGCGGCGGTTCAAACCGTTCGATTTTCAAATTGCTTTTGGGCGCGTCGGTCAAGCACATTTCACCGATTGCTGAAATACCATTTGGCTGGTCTTCGATTTGGCAAATCTCCGCTGGACATAAATTAAAATTCTCGCCTTGCGGATAGATTTTAATCGCGTAAAGAAATTTGCCGCCGAGCGTCTCGACGCGGTTAATGTGTTCGCCTTTTTTGGAAATGAATTCCTGCACGAGGGCAGTACTGTCAATTCCCAAATCAATCAAGTTTTGTTCGACCGCCGTTTCTAAATCGTTCGGCGTATCAAATTTAATAATTCCCGCGCCGCGCCCGCCGATATTCGGTTTGACAACGACGGGAAACTGCAAATCTTTAGCGGCGGCAACCGCTTGATTTGCCGAATTAATGACGCGCGTCGGCGGATAAGCGATGCCGAGCGAATCAAGCAGCGCACACTGCAATGCCTTCGATGTTTCGATTTGAAATGCGTCGTAGCCGTTGACGACGCGCACGCCTTTTCCTTCAAGACTCGCCAGTAAACCGCGCGTGTAAAAAATCGCGTTGGCGTGTCCGCGCAAATATGCCGACGCGCTCATTCGGTTAAAAAACAACCAGATATTTTCGCCGAAATTTTCGCTTGGATTGTAAACGTGATGCGCCGCGTCAATTTTCTCAAAAGATATTTCCCGCCGTTTGAGTTCAGCAAAAAGCGGGCGAAACCAATCCGGGTGTTCGTAATAAACGGCAATCTTTTTTTCGTTCATCTTAATTTTTAGAATCTTCAATAATGCTCTTGGCAAAATTTTAGCACAAAAATTTTAGCCGGTTGAAAATTTGTATTTTCAAACTCGAAATCTAATTGTACCATCAAACAACTCTAACCTCTGGGAAAACGATATGACGAAAAAATCACAGGCGAAAGTTTTGGTGAGAAGTTTGCAAGAGATTCATTCAAAGAAGGAATTAGCCGCAGATAAATGCTGATAATTTTAAAGAAATTTATTTAAATCTTTTCGGATAACCGATGCAATAAATAATCGAAAGCGGACTTTTTTCGCCGAATTCTTCGCCGATTTCCCAAATATAATTATCATCGCCTAAATCGTGAGTAAATTCTTTTAGTTCGTCGGGCGTATAAGTTCGCAGTGCGGAAACAACTCCGTCAAATAAGACGACCAACGGGACAATCGGAATCAGATAAGTGAAAACGATTCTCGACCAGCGAAACGGGCGAATCTTCGGCGTGAAAAGCAAAACAAAAATCGGCGTGAGAAGCATTATCAGCAGAGTTTTGGCGCTTCGCGGCGTGGCTTCAAAAATGCCGATGCCGCAATTTTTGTTTGCCGCATCACGCAAAATTTCTCTCGCTTGTGCGGGGCGAAAATGATGGAAAGCCGTGAACATCGTGCGAAACCCGCTTAGGTTATTGGGAACGTCGAGCGCATTGACCGAAAGTTTCTGAAAATCCAAATCGTTCTTTTCCTTCAATTCCCGAAAAGCCGCGAGATTCGGATAAAAGTCGGTTAGAGTTACTTGAACGTCGTCAAATTCCTTTTTTAAACCCACCCAAGCACCGCCGCCGCCCGAACAAAGGTCAACGATTTTCCCAGTTCCAGCGTTATTCAAAGCTGTTTTTAAATGCTGAAAAATCGGTTGATAAACGCTCCCGAAGGTTATCGAAAATTGCAGATAATCGGTTACGGCATCACGAACCGGCGCGGGACACCAAGTTTGTTCGTGTATTTCGATTAAATGCAATCTTTTCATAGATTTTTCATTGCTTGAATTCAAAATCAAAAATCTTGCCAACTTGACACCTTCATTTTTAACCCGAAAACATAATTGCTACAATATGAAAAATGATTTCGAGAGAAAATTATGATGAAAAAACTGTTTCCTAAAATTTTAGTTTGCATTTTGTTATTTGCCACGACGGTATTCGCACAGAGAGATTTGGGTGCGCGTCCGACGGGTTCAGGCGGCGTTTTGATGCCTGAACAAGCGGCTTATGATGTGAAATCTTATGATTTGGCGGTGCGCGTTAATCCGCAAGAGCAGTCAATCAAAGGCGTTTTGACCGCAAAGGCGTTAATCGTAAAACCGATTGATAAGTTCGTGCTTGATTTGGATATGCCATTCACGGTCGAGTCGGTTGCGCTTGTATCTCCTTTAAAAGATAAAGGAGATATACCGCTTAAGTTCGAGCGCAGAGAAGGGAAAATTTGGATTTCTTTGCCGACGATGGAGAAAGCGGGAAAAACGATTGACGTGCGCATGGCTTACGGCGGCAAGCCGCGCGTTGCGCCGCGTCCGCCTTGGGTCGGCGGTTTTGTTTGGTCGAAAACGGCGGACGGCTCGCCTTGGTTTGCGACGGCGGTGCAGAACGACGGCGCGGATTTGTGGTTTCCCGTCAAAGACCATCCTTCAGACAAACCCGAAACGACGACGCTGCATTTTACTGTTCCCGAACCGCTCGTTGCGGCTTCAAACGGCAAACTTCAATCAGTCGTCAAAAATGCGGACGGAACACGCACCTACAATTGGTTTGTATCACAGCCGATTAGCAATTACTGTATCGCGCTCAATGTTGCGCCGTATAAATTAGTCGAAGATAAAGTGAAAAGCGTTTCGGGCGAGATGATTCCGATTCAGTTTTATGTCCTGCCAGAACATTTTGAGAAAGCGCAGTCGCTTATTGATTTGACTAAAAAATACAACGCATTTTTTGAAGAATATCTCGGACCGTATCCATTTCGTGCCGACAAAATCGGTATCGCCGAAACGCCACATCTCGGAATGGAACACCAATCAATCACGGCTTACGGCAACGAATTCAAATATAACGAAGACGGCGATGATTGGCTGATATTTCACGAATTCGGACACGAATGGTGGGCAAATCTCGTGACCGGAAAAGACTGGAATGATTTCTGGATTCACGAAGGTTTTGAGTCGTTTATGGATACGTTCTATATCGAAAAAACGAAAGGTAAAGAAGCGTATTTCAAAGCGATGGCGGCGCGTCAGAAAAACTTTAAAAACGTCAAACCCGTTGCGCCGCGCGAGCCGCGCACGACGACCGAAATGTATATGCTGCCGCCCGATTATACGAAAAGCGATGGCGACATTTACGGCAAAGGCGCGATGATTTTGAACACACTGCGCTTTTATCTCGGTGACGAAGCGTTTTTCAAATCGCTGCGGAGAATGGCTTATCCTACGCCGGAAATGGAGAAAATCACGAATGGTAAACAAACGCGATTAGTAACGACCGACGAATTTCTAAAAATCGCCGAACAACAATCAGGCAAAAAATTAGATTGGTTTTTTGAACTTTATCTACGGCAACCGGCTTTGCCGAAATTAGTTTCGGAAGCGAAAGGAAATCAATTGACTTTGCGCTGGGAAACGCCGAACAATCTGTCGTTCCCGATGCCGGTCGAAATTAGTATCGGCGGTAAATCCAGGCGCGTCGAAATGACGAATGGAAAAGCAACTGTTCAGCTTCCGCAGGATGTGAAATATGAAATCGACCCGAACGGCTGGCTTCTAAAAGCATTGTAAGAAAAAAACTCGTTATAATTTAAGGCGAAGTTTGAACACTCAAACTTCGCCTTTTTTGATTTGTTAAATAATGATGATTTTTTTTCGTTTATCAGTCGAAGTTACACTCAATCCTTAAAAAAAGAATTTTGAGACTTGACCAGGAAATTTATTAACAATAAAATTACGTTTAAATCCGAAATTGAAAATCATTTTCAATAAGAGTAAATTTAGATTTTTCGTTAGCTTTAGTTTTTCCGCGATTTTAGCGAAAATTCTTCCAACTTTACAATTGCGAAAAGTCGAAAGTTTTCAGCGTGGACAGCCTGAAAGCTGATGCATAATAAAAAAAGTTTTAGCTATTGGAACTAAAGACGTTTGTGTACAGGAGTGGTTTTAGCGCACCTTTCTGACCAACTTTAATCATTTAAAAAGTCGTTTCATATTTGCTAAAAATTAGCGAAAGTTTTCCGTTTTAGAAAGTTTAACGACAGAAGTTTACAAACAATGAATCTATCAAAATTTTTATTATTGAAGCGTTTGAAAGGAATGCTTTTTTTCTCCGTAATAACATTATTATTTTCAGTTTCGCCAATGCTCGCACAAAATTCTTCGAGCGTTTTGCAAGGTGTTGTGGCTGATGAACACAAGGCTATTATTCCCGAAGCGAAACTCGTTCTGCTTGATGAAAAAAGCGCAAAGCGCGAAACAGTTTCTGATGTGAACGGTAATTTTAAATTTGATAATCCGACTCTCGGAAAATACCGTTTGACCGTCGAAAAAAAAGGCTTTGCGCTGTTTGCCGAAAACGTCGGAATAACCGACAGACGCCACCTCACGGTCAAACTCGTGCCGCATCTGGCGGCGATTTTGGCGACGGAAACGGCGGCGCAAAAAACATCTTCCTTGACCGGAAAAATAATTGACGGCAACGGCTCGGTAATCGGCGGGGCAGAGGTCGTTTTGAAACGCGAGGACGTACGTTTTGAACGATCTACGACCACCGACGACGACGGAAGTTTCGAGTTTGCAAATTTAACTGAAGGCAGTTATATGATTCGCGCTGCGGCAAAAAACTTCGGTGCAGCGGTCAAAATAATTGATTTGCACACAAACGAATCAATCGAAATCAGCCTTTCGCCGCAGGCAATTGCCGAAGAAGTTTCCGTGATGGCTAAAAGTTTGGCGGGAACACGGGAAAGTTTGTCGGAAATTCCCGGCTCGATTGAACGCCTTGACGCGCAAACTTTAGAAAACAGCCGAGTGTTTAATTTCTCGGAAGCCCTACGAAAAATTTCGGGCGTGAATGTGCGCGACGAAGAAGGTTTCGGCTTGCGTCCGAACATCGGAATTCGCGGTACGAATCCGACGCGCTCGACCAAGGTTTTGCTGCTCGAAGATGGTTTGCCTTTGAGTTACGCGCCTTACGGCGATAACGCTTCGTATTATCATCCGCCCGTCGAACGCTACGAATCAATCGAAGTTTTGAAAGGTTCGGGGCAAATCGCCTACGGTCCGCAAACCATCGCTGGAGTCATCAATTACATCACGCCGAATCCGCCCGAAAAACCGACTTTCAATTTAAAGTTGGAAGGCGGCAATCGCCGCTTTTTCAATGGCGGCGCGGGCTTTGGCGGAACAATTGGAAAATTCGGCGGAATTGTGAATTTCAACCACAAACAAGGCGATGGCGCGCGCGCAAACATCAACGCGAAACTTTACGATTTTTTCTCAAAAGCGACTTACGCCTTAAATAGCCGCAACGCTTTGACCTCCAAGTTTACGTTTTTCCGCGAAGATTCAAATCAGACTTACACGGGCGCGACCGAAGCCGAATTTCGCGCCAATCCGCGCGGCAACATTTTCAAAAATGACTATTTCAACACGCGGCGTTACGGTTTCGCGCTTCAGCACACTGCCGTTTTAACTTCAAACATCAATCTGACCACGAATTTTTACTCGAATAATTTTTTGCGCGATTGGTGGCGACAAAGTTCAAACTCTTCGCAGCGTCCGAACCGTTTGAATGTTGACCCGGATTGCCGCAGTCTGGCGGATTTGAATACGACTTGCGGAATTGAAGGGCGACTTCGGGATTATTTGATGATTGGCATCGAGCCGCGACTGAATGCAACTTTCAATTTAGGCGCGGTCAGAAACGAATTTAACGTCGGTTTCCGCGTTCATCGTGAAGACCAAGACCGGATCCAAAAAAACGGCGATTTGCCGAACTCGCGCGACGGCGTGATTGCCGAAAATAACGAACGTCAATCGCTGGCTCAATCGGGCTTTGTGCAAAATCGTTTTATTTGGAAAAATTTTGCCTTCACGCCCGGAGTCAGAATTGAAAGAATCGAATACCAACGCACCAACACGCTGGCAAACGGCGGCTCGGGCGCAACCGGAAACACGACTGTCACGCAAGTAATTCCGGGTTTCGGCGTGGCTTATTCGGGAATTAAAAACACGACGATTTTTGCCGGAGCGCATCGCGGATTCGCGCCGCCGCGAGTCGAAGATGTTGTGACAAACGAGGGCGGCGTGGTTGATTTGGATTCGGAGCTAAGTTGGAATTACGAAGTCGGCGTTCGCATACGTCCGTTTCGCGGTTTTGAAATCGCTTCGACGTTTTTCCGCAACGACTACGAAAACCAAATTGTCGCCGCTTCGATTGCGGGCGGCACGGCGTTCACCAACGGTGGCGAGACTTTACAGCAAGGCTTTGAATTTTCCTCGCAAATTGATTCGGGAACAATTTTCCGCACTAGTCACAATTTTTATTTCCGTGCGGCTTACACTTTTTTGCCCGTCGCCGAATTTCGCGGAACTCGTTTGAGTTCGATTACATCGGCTTCGACTCTGAATATTTACTGTCCGGCGACGCGGCGCGTTTCGTCAACCGCTTGCTCAATCACCGGAAATCGTCTGCCCTATGCGCCGAAAACGCTGTTAACTTCGAGCGTCGGTTATTCGCACCCGATTGGCGTTGATGCGTTCGTCGAAAACGTCTTTATCGGGCGGCAATTCGGCGACGATTTGAACGCTGTCAATCCGAATGCCAACGCCCAACTCGGCGCGATTCAAGCGCAAACCTACTGGAATGCGACGGCGAATTATAAAGTTGAAAAATGGCGCACGACATTTTATGTTACGGCGAAAAATATCTTTGACCGAACCTTTATTGTTGACCGCGCACGCGGCATTTTGCCGTCAAGTCCGCGACTAATTCAAGGCGGCGTAAAAGTTAGTTTTTGAGAACAGGCATCAAGCAGGAAGAATAAATTAAACTTCTTAATTTTAACTGTTGATGTTACGCAAACCGAGAAAAACGATTGGAACGCAAGCGTTCCCACTTGCTATAAGCGTCGCTCCGACGCGAAAAAGAATGCAGCCGAACAACCTTTTATTTTGCCGGAAAATCTTGAAGACATTTGGACAAAAGCCGAAACTCATACGCCAAATAAATCAATCAACTTACGCCTTCCGATTGCAAAAGACGCAGCCGTTTTTACGATTGAAGAAGGAATTTACCGGAACAATTTTGCGCGTTCGACGCTGACCATTGATGCGAAGACCGCAGAAGTTACGAAATGGGAAGCCTATGGCGAACAAAACTCAGGGCGGCGGCTTCGCTCTTGGATTCGCTTCACACACACGGGCGAAACGGGCGGCATTGTCGGACAGTTTATCGGTTTTCTCGCCTGCGTCGGCGGCGCGGTTCTCGTTTGGACGGGGATTTCGATGGCTTTGCGACGCTTCGGAAATTGGCGAACAGGCAAGCGTAATGCTTAAAATATCGCTTCGAGCTTTGTGGTAATCTCGCTCGAAGCATTCGGTCGGGCAAAGCGAAGAACATTTTGCTTCATAGATTTAACCCGTGTTTCATCATTTACAAGCGCGTCAATTTTATAGGCGAGCGTCGGCAAATTATTGCATCGAATCGCGCAGCCTTTTTCGAGCAGATGGTCGGAATTGCGTTCTTCCTGTCCGGGAATCGGATTGACGACGACAAAAATTAAACCCTTAGCTAATGCTTCCGAGGTGGTCAATCCGCCGGGTTTGCCGACGATTAAGTCAGCCGCCGACATATATTCGTCCATCGCGGTTGTGAAACCGATTAATTTGAAAATAACTCTTTCGTTGTTTAATTTCTCAGACGAAAGTTTTTCTATTTTCGCTTTTAATTCTTCGTTGCGCCCGCAGATTGCCAAAACTTGCGCCGGCGTTTTCAAATCGCTCAGAGCATATAAAAGATGTTCGATGTTGCCGACGCCGAAACCGCCCGCCGAAACGAGAATCATCAGTTTGTCTTTTTCTAATCCGTATTTCTCGCGCATCTCGAATTTATCTTTAACTTCGGCGAAAATCGGGTCAATCGGAATTCCCGAAACAGTAATTTTATCGGCAGGAATTCCGAGTTTTTCGAGATGAATGCGCGTCTCCGTCATTGCGACGAAATACTGTTCGTAATGATGACAAAGCCACAGCGCGTGAACGTCGAAATCGGTAACGACAATCGCTTGCGGAAAATTGATTTTGCCTTTTGCCTTGAGCCACGAAATAATTTCGGCGGGAAGAAAATGCGTGCAGACGGCAATGTCCGGCTTGTAATCTTTCAACAATTTGATAAGCGGTTGCGTGTTGAGCCGGTCGAGCGCGAGCCTGCGTCGCTCGTTTTGCCAGGGCGTATCGAGCGAATCATACATCCAGCCGAGAACTTCCGGCATCGTGTTGACCATATCAATATAGGCTTTGCCGTAAAGCCGTCGAAAAAGCGGATTCGTGTAATTTAAAACATCAATGTTGCGAATTTCTTCTGCCGCGCCGGATTGTTTGAAGGCTTTTTCGACGGCTTCCGCCGCCCGCAGATGTCCCGCGCCGACTGCTGCTGATAAAATCAAAACCTTCTTAAACATAGATAAAAAGTGAAACGGCAAGTGTAAAAAGCAGAAAGTGGAAAGTGAAAGCCAGACCGTTTGAATGTTAATATACTTGTAAATTTTCGGAAACAGAAATTTCCAAATGTAATTTTGAGCGACTCAAACGAATTTAAAACAGCTTTCATAACCGAAGGCGTGCGTGCGATGTTTTTATCAACGCTCGCCTTTGCTTTGGCGAATGTTTTTGTCAAACAAGTTTCGCATCTGCCGACGATGGAAATCGTCTTTTTTCGTTGCGCGTTCGGCGTGGTTTTTTGTTACGTCGGATTGCGCAAGGCAGGCGCAGGCTGGCGCGGCTCGAATCGAAAGTTATTATTGATGCGCGGACTTTTCGGCACGACCGCGCTTTATCTTTTCTTTCTTACTGTCAAGGAAATTCCTTTAGCGAGTGCGATGACGATTCAATATCTGTCGCCGATTTTTACGACGATTACCGCTATTTTTCTTTTAAAGGAACGAGTAAAACCCGTGCAATGGTTGTTTTACGCGATGGCTTTTGCCGGCGTTTTATTTGTCGAACAATTCGACACGCGCGTTACATTATTGTTTCTAGCGATAGGAATCGTGTCGGCATTTTTTTCGGCTGTGGCTTATAATTTGGTGAGAACTCTGCGCGAGCGCGAACATCCTTTAACGGTCGTTTTGCATTTTCAACTCGTCGGCTTGATTGTCGGATTTCTATTTACGATTTTTAATTGGGAAATGCCGACCGGTTGGGATTGGTTTTATCTTTTTTTAATCGGCGTGTTTTCGCAACTCGGACAGATTTTTTTGACTAATGCTCTGCAAAGAGAACGGGCTGCGAGCGTGGCAATCGTCAATTACACGGGCTTGACTTACGGTTTGCTGATTGGCTGGTTTGTCTTCGGCGAAGCGCAAACCGTAGAATCTTTGTTAGGAATGCTTTTTGTCGTCGTCGGCATTGTGTTGAGCGTAATTTACAGCAAACGGCAAAAGGATATTGAAAGTATCGAGGCGACGGCGGGGTGAGACAGTTATCAGTTAACAGAAACTGATAACTGATAACTGATAACTGATAACTGAAAATATGTTCAAAGAAAAAGTTTTAGCGTTGATTTTAGCGGGCGGAAAGGGAAGTCGGCTCGGACTTTTGACCGACAATAAGGCTAAGCCGGTGATTCCGTTCGGCGGCTCGTATCGGTTGATTGATTTCGCTCTGAGCAACTGTGTTAACAGCCAAATTTCTGATGTTTGGGTTATCGAACAATATGAACTGCATTCTTTGAACGAGCATCTCTCGAACGGCAGACCTTGGGATTTGGATAGAACTCACGGCGGTCTGCAAGTTTTGCCGCCGTTTGAAAACGATGACAAATCGGACGACGAAGGCGGTTTTGCTAAAGGAAATGCCGACGCAATTTATCGGCACATTGATTTTATAGCCGAATTTAAGCCGGATATCTTGTTGATTTTGAGTGCCGACCACGTTTATAAAATGGATTTCCGCGACGCAATTCAAACTCATTTGGAGAAAAAAGCGTCGGTTACGATGGTTACGACCGGGCTTCCCATAGGCGAATCGGCTTCGCGCTTCGGCGTAGTGGAAACTGATAAAAACGGGCGCGTCAAAAAATTCGATTACAAGCCAGACAAACCGCAAAGCGATTTAGTAACGACGGAAATTTTCGTTTATGACGCGAAAATCTTGTTCGAATCGCTGAAAAAATTAAACGAAGGAAATAAAAAAATAAAGGATTACGGACACGAATTGCTGCCCTTTCTGGTTAAAGAAGGAAACGCTTTTGAGCATCGCTTAATCGGTTACTGGCGCGATGTCGGGACGATTGAAAGTTATTGGCAAACGCAGATGGAACTTCTCGACGAAAAGGAAAGATTATTTTTCGACGATGAAAATTGGCGAATTCTGACGCTCGGTTCACAACGCGTTCCCGCTTTTATTTTTAAATCGGCAAATGTCCGCAACAGCTTGATTTCGTCCGGCTGCCGAATTTATGGGGCAGTTTCGCGTTCAATTCTAAGCGCAGGCGTAAATGTCGAAAGCGGCGCAGAGATTTCTGACTCAATCATTTTGCCGAATTCAACAATTGAAAAAAATGTGAAATTAATGCGCGTTATTGTTGATACCAATGTAAAAGTTTCAAAAGAGAAGTCAAAGAAAATCGAAGAAATTAGAAGCAAAGACAAAAATGCGATTGTCGTTGTCGGCAAATATAAAATTCAAAGCTCAAAAGAAATTGAAGATTAAAAATGTCAGAATCGTTTGCGGTAGCGGGCGGGCTTTCAAGTAAAATGTAAAAAGGCAAGAGTTGAAGACTGATTCCATACTTTTTACTTGGCGAAGCTAACCCGCCCGCTACCGCAGGCGGTTCTGACACGAACACGAATTATGAAATATCAAGACCCGAAAGTTATCAAAAAAATTTTGAATGAATGTCGGACAATCGCCGTCGTCGGACTGTCGTCCAGCCCAATGCGTCCGTCGAACGGCGTGGCGGCGTTTATGAAAAAACAAGGCTATAAAATTATTCCCGTTAATCCAAACGAATCGAAGGTTTTGGGCGAAAAATCTTATATGAATTTGTCCGCCGTCGAAGAGAAAATCGAATTGGTCGATGTTTTCCGTCGTTCCGAAGAAGCCGGAAATGTTGTGGACGAAGCGATTGCTGTCGGCGCGAAAGCCGTCTGGCTGCAGGAAGGCGTGATTGATTTAGAAGCCGCCCGCCGCGCCGAAGCGGCGGGTTTATTGGTTGTTATGGACAGATGTTGGCTCAAGGATTTTATAAAGTATGGCGAATAAATCAACGATAAAAGCCGTCGTCGTTACCGTCAGTGATTCGCGCACGGAAGCGACGGACGTATCGGGCGTAACTTTAGTCGGATTGCTTTTGGGAATCGGCGCAGAAATTACCGAGAAAATTATCGTGTCCGATGATTTTGAGGATTTGCGCCAGACGCTTTTCGCGTTGACGATGCGCGATGATGCGAATTTAATCGTTACTACCGGCGGAACGGGTTTTTCCGAGCGCGACAACACGCCCGAAGCGACGAGTGCAGTTATCGAAAAAGAAGCAAACGGAATGGCGGAAGCGATGCGTTTTGAAACGGCGAAAAATACGCCGATGGCGATGCTTTCACGCGGCGTGTGCGGAATCAGAAATCAAACTTTAATTATTAATTTGCCAGGTTCGCCAAAAGGCGTAGTTGAATGTTTCGAGGTTATTAAACCCGTCTTGCCGCACGCAATAAATCTTTTGGCAGGAAAGACAAAACATTAAGAAGTTAGCCACGAATAACACGAATAGCACGAATAAAAACAATAAATAATTCGTGCTAAGTAGTTGAACAAAATTGAACGATAATTTGAAGCCACAGATGGACACAGATTTCTAATTAATTTTATCTGTGTTTATCTGTGTCCACGCGAAGCGGGATGGTTTCATTTCTGTTAAATTTAATTTGTCTGACTACTTATCCATGTAATTAGTGGCTGATTTACTTCTGGATTGATTTCTGAATAAATGCCGACGCGTCTTCTTTCAATTTCCGCAGAGAGTTTTTCTCGATATACATCATATGCCCGGCTTCATAGTAAGAAACCGAGATGTTTCGTCTCAAAGTCGAATCGAGATTCATCGCCGCGAGCGTGTATTCAGTGGCGAAATACGGCGTTGCCATATCGTAAAATCCGCTGGCGACGAAAATTTTCATAAACGGATTTTTCTGCATCGCGCTTTGCAGATTCGCCGCTGTATTTGCATAGCCTTGACTGACGTTAAAATTCCACGGCGCGTTAATGCCGCCGCCGAGAATATAGTATTCCAAATCAGACCGAAAACCTAAATCGCGCCGCACATAATCGTTAAAAGTCGCCGTATAAGGCGGACGAATCGCATTCATACTCGGATCGGTTTCGGGATTATCGGTCGCCGCATTCCGGTCAATGCCCGTAAAACGGCTGTCAAGTCTGCCGGTTGTACGCCGCTGGTCTCGAAGCAGTTCTTTATTAAACGCGTCCAAATTAATTCGATAGTTATTTTGTTCGATAAATGTTCGGCTCAAACCCGAATAACTGCTGAATTTTTCGAGCAGCGTTTGTTTTTCGCTCGCTGACATTCGGTCGCTTCGGACAAGTGCGGGCGCGTATTCTTTGATTGCCCAATTTTCCGCTTCGTCCAAAACTTGCCTAAGCGGTTTGCTTTGCAGATTAGCGGGAAGACGCTTGTGATACCACGCCGTCGCCGTGTAAGAAGGAAAAATAAGCGGATAAGTTACGTCGTTGCCTTCGGCAAAGCGAATCGTCTGAAAATTCAGAACGCTGGAAACGAGCAAAATTCCGTTGAGTCCGATGCCGCGCTCAAATAAATGATTTGATAAACCTGCCGCGCGAGCCGTGCCGTAACTTTCGCCGACCAGAAAAAGCGGTGAACTCCAACGTTCGTTGCGCCCAAGATACAAGCGGATAAACTCGCCGACCGATTCGATGTCGCCGTTGACGGAAAAGAATTTACTTGCCAGTTCGGGTTTCATCGCCCGCGAATAACCTGTGCCAACCGGGTCAATAAAAACCAAATCCGTCTCGGTCAGCCAAGTTTGTTCGTTGTCCACGAGTTGATAGGGCGGCGGCGGCATTAAGCCGTCGTCGAGCATTTTTACTCTTTTCGGACCGAGCGCGCCGAGATGCAGCCAAACTGAAGCCGAACCCGGTCCGCCATTGAAGGAAAACATCAGCGGACGATTAGATTTATTGACACTCGCGTTTTCATCGTCGAGCGTGTAAGCGATATAGAAAATTTTGGCTTCCGTCTCGCCCGTCTGCCCGTTAGTAAGCGGCATAAAACCGGTCGTTACCGTGTAATTTAATTGCCGTCCGCCCACCCTAATCGAATGTTTAGTTTCCGCCGTCAGCGTGTTGAGAAATTCGGCAATGCTCGGAGTCGGCGTAGGTCGCGGCGGCGATTGCTGCGCGGTGGTTGGCGACGTTTGGAAAAATAGAAAAAACGATAAAATAATTGATGCAAACATATTTTTAATGAACGCCAGCATCAGACTGGCATTTCTTTTGCCGCCAGTGATGACGGCATTCCTTATTTATTATTCAGATTCGATTCTTTCGAGCAAATCAGGTTGTTGACCTTCAAATTCTAAATAACGTTGTCTGTCCTCATCAGAAAAATTGACATTCATTTGCAGATGTCCGCAGTGAACGCATGCAAAAACGGTAACCTCTTGAACGCCGATGCCGAAGACGGCTTTCCACATCGAAACTTCGAGCGGTTTGAATCTAGGTTTCGCTCCGCCGGATTCGTCGAGAATTTTTCCTTCGATTAAATTTGTGCTTTCGCAGGCGACACAGTTCATATTTGATTTTTACAAGGTTCAAATTAATTGAAGCCTGTGCGCAATTAAATGTCTGTTTCTTCAATAACTTATATCTTTTCGACGAGTTATTGAACAGACCTTTTAGAATTTACAAAAATAGCTCATAGCTGACAGCCAATAGTTATCGGCTATCCGACTGAAAATGACTTTTTGAATTGCGCACAGGCTTCAATTAATTAATAAAATCGATGCGGGCGAAAATAAGTTAGCCCTTGCAACGAAATTTCAACGAACAACTTCGCTGACGATTTGCCCGTTAATCATCGTTCCCGTGCAGTGTGTCGTATATTCAAACGGGTCGCCGTCATACATCGCCAAATCAGCGTCTTTACCCGTTTCGATTGAGCCGATGCGTCTGTCTAAGCCTAAAATTTTCGCCGCGTCAATCGTGATAGTCGCCAGCGCGTCGCGCATTGACAAACCGTTTGCCGCCGCGATGCCGGCTTCAAAAAGCACAACGCGGGTTTTCGGGACATAACTTTCAAAACCGCCTTGAAGCGCAACCATAATTCCCGCCGCTTTTAACTTGGACGCGGTTTCCAATGAAAGATTTTCGGTTTCGCTGCCGGCGCGATACATTGTCGGATGAATTATAACCGGAAAACCCGAAGCCTTGATTTCGTCAATCGCTAGGAAGGCTTCTGCCGCTCCGTCCAGAACGATTCTGATATTAAATTCCTTGGCAATGCGGAGCGCGGTTATGATATCTTGTGCGCGATGCGCTGTAACGAGCAACGGAATTTCGCGGCGCAGAACTTTCTGCATAACGTCGGAGCGCAAATCAGTCGGAGTTTGCGCCGAAGATGAATTTTGATTGTCGGTGTTTTGATTGTTTTGCGTCGGCGGATTTTTTAAAGAAGAATTCGGATTCTTCATATTCGGACTGTTATCATTTTTGTTTGCCTGATTGTTGCCGCCTGTGCGAGTAGTTGAATTTGTCTGATTGTTTCGGTTGTTTTTTTGACTGTCAATTTTGCGAACGGCTTCAAATGCTTTGATCAATTCGGCGCGGAGCATCGCCGCTTGTTTGGCGCGCGTGCCGGGCGATTTTCCGCCGCTTCCAAGTGCGCTATCACCTAAGGTTACGGCAATCATCGCCATCGGAACAATAGTTACCGCTTCGACCGTTTTGCCGAATGTTTTAGCAATCATCGTTTGACCTGAAATCAATGCGCCCGGTCCGTGTCCGGTGTGTATGGTCGTAACGCCGAATTGCCTGACCCATTCTATTAATTTTTCTTCCGTATTATACGCGTCAATGGCGCGAAGTTCGGGCTGCATCGGCGACGAAGTTTCGATCTGCATTTGGTCTTGCGGCTGATTTAAGTATCCTGCCAGACCGACGACCGAATGTGCATCAATCAGTCCGGGCGTTACTACTTTCGCAGTTATTACGCGGTAATTATTCGGGATTTTAATTTGACTTGCCGCGCCGACGGCTTCAATTTTTCCGTTATTGACTAAAACAACGCCGTTTTGAATCGCCTCGCCCGCCATTGTCCAAACGGTTTCGCCTTTGACAGCGATTTGCGCTTGCGCGACGATTACAAAAATAAAAATAGACACCGCAAATAAACACAGATGGACACAGATAGAAAAAAGATTTTTCATTATTTTTGCCTTTTGCCTTTTACCTTTTGCCTTAAAATTCATTTTCCACCTCCCAAATCGTCATCGAAACAATCAATGTGAATTTCGCGGTCGCTGCTTGCGCCGTAACCGCCCGTGGCAATTAATAAATCTTTCGGGTCGGTGCGGTCAAACACTTTTTTGCCTTCGATGTAAGTTTGCAGAACGTGCGTATAAACGCTTAACGGGTCGCCCGACAAAACGATAAAATCAGCGTCTTTGCCTGTTTCCAAAGAACCGATGCGGGTTTGCAAATCGAGCATTATCGCGTTTGCCATCGTCAAACCGTAGAGAGCTTTTTCCCTAGACATTCCGGCACGAACGGCAAGCGCGGCTTGCCGTATAAAAAAGCGCGAATCGGTAATATAATCATCGGTGTGAAAACCGACTAACGCGCCGGCTCGTTCGAGTGCCGCGCCGTTTTCAAACTTTGTGTCCACCGTTTCGAGTTTGCCGCCGGGCGAATCAATCAGAATTATTGAAGAAGGAACTTTTGCTTTAGCTATTTCGTCGGCGACTTTCCACGCTTCGGAAACGTGATGCAGCACAACCCTGAAGCCGAATTCCTTTTGCAGACGCAGAACAGTCATAATGTCGTCGTGGCGATGTGTGTGAAAATGCACGACACGCTTTCCGTCAATAACTTCAACTAATGCTTCCATCGCTAAATCGCGCGGCGGCAATTTGGATTTGTCGCTGCCGGATTTACGGACTTTTTCGCGATAATCTTGGGCTTTGATAAATTGTTCACGCACGAGTGCGGCGGATTTAGCGCGAGTGCCGGGAAAATTTCCGCCGCCTGAGCGAATGCTGTTAGTGCCGTTGGCGAATTTGATGCCGCCCATATACTTGCCGTCTTTATCGTAAATCAAAAGGTCGTCAATCGTGTTGGCGTTGTCGCGCAGCTTTAGATAAAGCGTCTGCCCGCTGTTGAGATGACCGGAGCCGGGCATTACATTAACAGTAGTAATTCCGCCGGCTTGAGCGCGTTGAATTCCGGAAGCGCGAACATTGAGCGAATCAAGCAAGCGAACGTCCGGCTGAATCGGACTGGAGCCGTCCGCGCCTGTGCCTTCGCCGATATGACTATGAGAATCAACAAGTCCGGGCATAATCACTTTACCGCTCAAGTTAACTGTAATGACATCCGACGATAAGCGAACGGTTCGCGCATCGCCGACCGCGGTGATTCTGCCGTTTTGAACAAGCAGAATTCCTTGCTCAATCGGCTGTCCGACAACGGGTATTATTTTAGCGTTGATGAACGCCGTAGGTCTTTCCTGTCCGATTAGCAAACTGACGGCAAACAGAGAGATACCGATTAAATACAGAAATTTTTTCATTTTTGTTTCCTTCGTAAAAGTTAAAGAGAAATGCAAATCTAAATTGCAACGAAACCGTGCGCGTGTCAAGAATTCAGACACGAAAGGGTGAAAAATCTCCCCGATTTTATTTGATTCAGGTCTAATAAATTCGAGTTAAATCAACTAAACTTAAAGTTTGCGCTGAAAGTCTAAAAACTTGGCACAGTCTTTAAATGTAGCAGACCGAAAATCTGAATCTATATTTACTGGAGAATTGAGATATGAAAAAATTACTTGCATTATTTTTGGGACTCGCCTTTTTGCTGACTTCATTTGCGCCGGACGCTTTCGGGCAAACGAGACGTAAAAAGAAAAAATATCGGGGTTTGGCGACCAACACCGCAATCGTCGGCGGAAGCACAGCCGCCGGTGCGTTAATCGGACGCGGGCGCAACGGCGCATTAATTGGCGCAGGCGCAGGACTTCTTTACGCTTCGAGCCGCAAGGGAACGAAACGTCGCCACGAAAATTCAAAGGTTCGTCGTTACTCAAAAGTGGGCGGCGGCACATTGCTCGGGCTAGGAACGGGCGCGGCAGTCGGCGATAAAAAAGGAATGATTGTCGGCGGCTTGGCAGGCGCGGGCGCAACTTATCTTTACACGCACAACGGTAAAAAATACTATCGTGCGAAAAACGGAAGAGTATATTCGCGTAGATAAAACTAATTTTTTCAATGCATTAAGCGACGGACTTTTTAAGTTTCGTCGCTTTTTTCGTTGATAGGCAAATTAACTAAAAATTTCGTGCCTCCTTTGGCATTAGCCGCAACTTCAATTTTTCCGCCATGAGCGGTTACGATACCGTAGCAAACCGCTAAACCCAAACCTGTGCCTTTGCCCGTCGGCTTGGTTGTAAAGAACGGGTCGAAAATCTGTTTGAGATTTTTTTCCTCAATTCCGTTTCCGCTGTCGGCAATAAGAGCTTGAATTTCCTTGTTAGATTGGGAAGTTTTAACATACAATTCGCCGCCAACCGGCATCGCATCTCGCGCGTTGAGAAAAAGGTTCAGGAAAACCTGCTGCAATTGGTCGTGGTCGGCGAAAACCGACGGCAAATTTTCCGCATAATCTTTTTTTAGGTGCAATCTCTGAAATGATTTGTCGAAACTCGCCAGGCGGAGACTCGTTTCAATCACATTATTTAAATCAACCAAACTTTTGGCGGCTGGACGGACACGCGCAAAATCCATCATATCGCGCGTAACCTGCGTGATGCGCCCAATCTGAGTTGAAATTAATTTTAATCTTTCCTGTGTCTCTGAATTCAAATCATTTTTCGACTGCATCATTTGAATCAGCGAAGAAATCGAGGCGAGCGGATTGTTGACCTCGTGCGCGACTCCGGCGGAAAGCGTTCCCATTGCGGCGAGTTTTTCTGTTCGGATTAGTTGTTCGTTAAGTTGGCGAAGCTGTTCGATGTCGTCCGCCATTTTGCGGCTCATTTCATTAAACGATTCGGCAAGCAAACCGATTTCGTCGTTGCTTCGTCGTAAATCTACTTCCGTTCCGTATTCGCCGTTTGTAACTTGAACGGCGGCGACCGTCAGACGCTGAAGCGGACGCGAGATTGTGCGAACAATTAGAAGCACTAATAAAAGATTCGGCACAAGCGCGGAAATAACGCTGAAAACCAAATATCTGCGCCACGCTTCAAATGTCATTCCGTCGCGGAAAGCCCACCAGACAATCGGGATTTGAAAAATGATAAAACTGACGATCGCCACCGACGCGATGCTCAAAGCGATTTTGTAAGCAATCGGAAAAAGGCGAAATTGGTCGAGCGCGGTTTGCAGTGAGAAAAGTTTGAAGTTGGAAATCGCATAAGCGTAAATTAAAACGCCCGGCAGAACGAAAATCGTGCTATACGGCAGAAGCGCGTAAATCCCAAAAAATGGTAGAGCGATATTTGCCAGCGTTTTCAAAACGCCGGTAATTGCCACCGCCCAGAGAATCGCGCCAATTTGCTGACCTTTTTGGGTGCCGCGATATTGACGATATTTCTTGTAAAGAACAAATGTGCCGTAACCGAAAACAAAATAAACATAACCGACAAAACCATACGCGAGCGGTGCCAGGTCAATGATAAATTTATTGTCATCAAAACCAACCGCGCGCCAAAGCAATCCTAAAACGGCGGCGGGAATTAAAACCAAGCACGGCGCAAAAAGAACGGCAGCTTTTCGGCGCGGCGTGCGTAAATTTTCGGGAAAAACCCAAGCGAAAACAACCAAAGCACACTGCATTAAAAGAGCGATGATAAAACTAGCCGAAGCCCACCAGTCGGCTGAAGCATTCTCGATTTGAAAATTCCAAAAAATTAAATCTTTGATTGTCCAGAGTGCGAGAAATGAAATAAATGCGGCGAAAGTTTGATGAGCGCGGTTACGCGGGTTGGCGACGAATACATAAAATCCGAGCGAAACTAACAGAAACAGCGCAAATAAATGTAAAAGGACGAGCATTTACTTTTGTTTTAGCCTGAAAGAGTTAAAAAAGCAAAGACAACCAATTTTTAATCAGCCGTGCAGGCGTGCGAAAATCCTTTTCCGTAATGATTTTTCAGTTGACTTTTAACAAAGATTTTGGGATTGCTGAGTAAGACGCGCCCGTTGATATTTACCAGCCGAGAATAAAAGCGCAGACGATAAAAGTAATGCCGAAGGAAAGCGGCAAAAAATGTTTTAATTCGAGTTGATCGCCGCATTTCGTCAAGCGATGGAAAATTGCAAAGGCGGGCAAAGCCAAACTTCCGACTGCCGCGCCAAACATCGCGCCGAATACTGCGCCGAAAAGGAAAATAATAATGCCGCCCGCGCCGCCTGCCAAAGCTCCCCACAAAAATCCGATAAACGGCAAAACCAAGAGCATCTTCGACCAAGATAATCTTTCGAGTTCGCCGACTATTTTTCCGACAACTTTGCCCGAAAAGTATCCGACCACAGCCGAAATCAAGTTAACAATGGCAACGACGCCGAGAATCCAAAAATCTTCACCGCGAAAATTTCCCGCGTTCATAAGAAAGCGTGCGAAAATTGCAGCCGGCGGAAATATGCCGAGAAGAAGTCCGAAATAGGCGAAGACTTGTTTGTCAGACAGCGGGTTTTTCATTAATGCCGCTTCCATTCTTTCTTTTTCAGAATGAAACAACATTTTTTCACGGGCAATTTCTAAGTTGACGGCGAGAAGCGTATCTAATCTTTTCTGCGTAAGGCTGTCGTCGCTCGTATTGCTTGAAAATGAGTTGAATTCGGTTGAGCGTGTAATAGTTTGTGTTCCTGCGGATTCCATAAATCTTTCTCCCGTTGTAAGACGCTTGGCGCAATGTCGGTTTGCAAATTCATCGCAAATAGTTTTTCGAGACTGTTTTCGGCTTGTTTATCTTTTAATAACCGTACAAACTTGACTGCTAAATTTTCAAGATTTTTTTTGTCCGTCATCGAATCGGACAATTTCCCAATCATTTGTAAAAAATCCTGCCGCGCTTCGGTTTGATGAAAGGCAAGTAGCTTTCGGTTGCGTCGGTGCAGACAATTTGCGGCAAGTTCAACGTTTGAATTTTCGGCTATGCGAAAAACTTCTTTTTCTCGTTCAGAAACTTTAGTAAAAGCTTGTTGATTGGCGAGGGTTAAACCAACGTATCGCTCAAGCGTTTCACGAAATTCAAAAAGCGAAAAATCCAGACGGCTTTCTGAAAATTTTTTTTCAATTTCTTTTTGGATTAGATATATATTACCTTCGTCCTCAGCTTCAAAAGCGGATGTCAAATAATAATTAGAATGCAGATTCTTGTTTGAAACAAGAAATTGACGGACAAAAAGAAAAGCGAAAGGAATCCAAAAAAAGAATGTTAGGAAAACTTTGAGCCAAATTATTGGTGATTCAGCTTCATTGCGGCTTTGTAGAAAATAATAAACGCCGAACGGTGCGCCGCAAGCTAAGTAAATAATAATAAAATCAGTCAAGTTCATCGCAATCTGAATGGGCAAGGTTTGTGCCGCCGGCGAAGCGTAACTTCGGGGGTTATTTGTTCGCTCTCAAAAGCCTTAAAAATAAGAACAGCTGAAATAAATAGTGGGAACAAATTATGCGATTGAATCGTTAGAGAAACTAGCAAAGCGCAAAAAATAAATTTTAGCCTTTGCAGAATGCAAAATTAAATTTTCATATTAATGAGAATGCAAAATTTATTTCTCACGAACGTCATAATGTGGCATTCGGATTGCTTAGACGAAAAGGAAGAGAATTAGATTCACCCTCAAAAGTATCGGATTCATACAACATTCAAATATTTAAGGTTAAGGCAAAGTAAAAATACGACAATGACTGCAAAAGCAAAAATTAAAGTTATCAAGAAGAGCGAATTAAAAATCGCGGAAAAACCCGTTATAATCGAAAAAAAATCTAACCAAGCGGCGCGTGAAATGGTTTCGACGGTTTCCAATTGGGTTAATGAATTCCAGCAACGCCGCCGCGACGAAACAAAACAAGCGATTGAAAAATTCTTCTCAAATCAACCGCAACCAACGGGCGTGTAATTTTTTCATACAATTCTAGATTGCTGTTTTTGTCGAGTAGCCAATCTTCAATTTAATTTAGGAATAGTCATTTGTGGCTATTCCTTTTTTATTTGTGTAAAAATAAAATTAGATAAATATCAGCTTTTATTCATAGACTTAAAACTAAATTGTTGTGCTAAACTGCTTGAAAGTTTAGAAACATCGGACAATATGAATGGAAAAGTTTGTATAGTTACAGGCGCAAGCAGCGGAATCGGACGCGCCGCCGCCACTCTGTTCGCTAAAAATAATGCACAAGTTGTTGCGGTCGGGAGGAATGTCGAAGAATTAAAAATTCTACAAACTGAGGCGCGAACTGCCGATGAAAATGTAACAATTCAAGTTGCCGACGTATGCGATTCGACACAAATCGAAAAATTAGTCTGCGACACGACAGACGCCTTCGGTCAGATTGATGTTTTAGTGAACGCGGCTGGCATCATTTTGAACGGTTCAATCGAAAATACGACGCTCGACGATTGGGATGAAATGATGAATATCAATCTTCGCGCCGTTTTTTTTATGATGCAGCAATGCGCCCCGCATCTAGAAAAAACAAAAGGAAACGTCGTTAATGTTTCGAGTGTGGCAGGACTTCGCTCCTTTCCGAATGTGCTTGCTTACTGCGTTTCCAAAGCGGCGATTGACCAATTGACGCGCTGCTCCGCGCTCGAACTCGCGACGAAAGGCATCCGAGTAAATGCCGTTAATCCGGGCGTGGTTGTAACGAGTTTGCACAAGCGCGGCGGAATGGCTGATGAAGATTATCAAAAATTTTTAGAAAATTCTAAAAAGACGCACCCGATTGGAAGAGTCGGCGAACCGGAAGAAGTTGCCGAACTGATATATTACTTAGCATCGGAGAAGGCTGCTTGGATAACGGGCGCAACTTACGAGATTGACGGCGGTCGCGCTCAAACTTGTGCTAGATAAACTTTGTCGAAAATGAAAATTCAACTTCTGCCCAGCACATTTGATGAAAACGGTTCGGCTTCGCCGCGCCAACATCTGGCGTGTTTTATAATTGATGACTGCGTAGCAATTGATGCGGGAAGTTTGGCGATGGCAGCGTCAACCGATCAGTGGAGTCAGATTCGGGACGTTGTTTTAACTCACGCGCATCTTGACCACATTGCCGGATTGCCGCTTTTTATAGACGATTTATTTTCTACTTTGGACGCGCCAATTTTTGTTCACGCAACAAGAGAAGTTATTGAAACGCTTGAACAGAATATTTTTAATTGGGCGATTTATCCGCGTTTTTGCGAGTTGGAAAATGTGAACGGCGCGGTAATGAAATATCAACCGTTTGAAATTGGGAAGGAATTTTTCGTCAAACATCTGCGCTTAAAACCAATTTCAGTCAACCACCGAGTTCCAACGGTCGGATTTATCATCGCCGACGGCGAAACGACTTTTGCAATCAGCGGCGACACGGCGGAAGTTGACGGTTTCTGGCAAAGTTTGAACTCAGAAGAAAATCTCTCCGCGCTCCTGATTGAATGTGCTTTGCCTAATGAACTCGTAGAATTAGCCGACGCTTCACATCATTTAACGCCGCTCGGTCTGCAAAAAGAATTATTAAAATTTAATCGAAAGGAATGTTCGGTTTATGTGATTAACATCAAACCGATGTATCGTGAAACCGTTGTTCGGCAGATTGCAGAATTAGGAATCGAAAACTTACAAATTCTTGAAATCGGACAAGTTTATGAATGGTAAGAATTGTTATCCGATGCAAATTATGGATTTTGCCGTTTAAAATTCACTGCTTCAAACTCGCTTTCGCGGTGTTCGCCGGCAAATCCGTAGAGTGTTACACGCCCGTTTCGCAAAACTTCATTAATCCGAAAAGTTCTTTCCTCGCGGCTTTTGCCCGGCATAATCTCGGCGCGAAAAGTTATCGGCATTTCTGGTCGCGCCCAAACATTTGGCGCGGGAGTTTCTTTGAAAATTTTCATACTAACTTTCCACTTCCTCTTTTTTCTTGTGCTTGATTTTCCGCTGCGCCGGATGTGCTTTTTCTTCCGGCTTGGCTCTGCCAAGCGTTTGACTCGGCGGCGCAATCGGTTTACGAATCGAGTCAAAAACGGGACGTTCCGTCTTTCTCTTTTTCTTGCTGTCCATACAACAGAAAATTTACACTAGAAAATCCTGACTGTCATCTGTGAAATTCTACTATTGACAACGGCGACAGAAAATTTCACTATTAAAAAGTTTTAGCTCTTAGCACGAGCAAACCGTATCAACTACAAAAACTAGGGGCAAAATTTGAACGGAAGATTAAACCGCGGAAATCAGACCCAAAGAATTTCTCAAAGGACAAATGAACATTTGCCCGTTCATTATCGCCGTCCCTTCTGGCTGCCCGCATCAAATTATTATATTTTGACATTATCCGCGACGGTTGCATTCTTTTTTCTCGTCTGGGGAATTCTTCACGAGGGCGATGAAGAAACACCCTTTATAGTCGCCGGAATCGGAGCGAGTTTAGTATTGGGCAGCGCAGTCGTCATACGCGAAATTTTTCTTAGAAAAGCTCGCCATCGGTATTTGTTAGTTGAGAGAAAACTCGATTACAATGTGAAAAATTTTTCGCTGCCGTCAAAATTGAGCAATAATGATTTCGATAAACTTACTTTAGAAAAAAATGCGGCAATTGTTAAAGAAATTCAAAAAAAATCTGAAACGGTTCGTGGTTTGGGAAATTTTTCAAACGGGCATTTAGAAGTTTTTGAAATTTGCAACAAATATCTCTCGGTCGCTGAAAAGCAATTGGAGACGGTTAGAGTCGGCTCACCGCGCCTTGCCGGGTTGCGGCGCGGGCGTGAGATTGTCAGCGAACTACACCGCTATCATTTATTGTCTTGGGCGGAAATAGAAGCGCGTGAATTAACGCAGAAAGCCCGAATTTATGTTACAGTTTCTGAAAAATTGAATACGGCGCAGGAAGCCCTAAATATAGTAGAATCAGCTTTGCAATTTTATCCGCAGGAAGCGCGTTTAACCGAATCGGAATCGGCTCTACGAGATTTTATTGCTTCGATAAAAATTTCGCATTGGATTGAACAAGCGGAACGGTCGGCATTTAAAGGCAATTATAAAAGAGCGATAAGCCTCTATCGAGATGCGCTATTTTTTCTCGACCGCGAAGATTTGAAAAATGAAGATCGGGAGGCAATCGCCGATAAAATAAATGTGGAGATTGAATCTTTGCGCCAGCTTTCGGTGAATAAAAAGTTATTATAAAAGGGGTTTAGAATAATTAATGAGTACTCAGAAATGTCCTAGATGTAACAGCCAACGAGTTCGAGTCGGTTATCGTCACACATCTTTGTTTTCAAAGATTCTTTTTCGGTATAATTTGTTGTGCGACAACTGTAACTGGGAGTTCAAAGGTTTTGCCATTCCCGGCACGGTTTCAACCAGACCCACTAAAAAACGAAAAAAAACGGTTGAAGATAAGGACGAAAATAAAGCTGAAGCATTTTAACCCTATTTATAATAGACCAGCGGGAATAACGACGAGTATGAGAAAATGAAAAGTAAAAAGTTGTATCATTTCTCATATTTTTTTTGGCTCAATTTGTTTTGGCAAACATCGATTTTCGCTCAAACTCCGACACCAACACCTGAAATTATTTTAGAGAACGTTTCGGCATCTGCTTCAACATCGGTTTCTGCTGTCACAGACGAAATAAATTTAATACACTTCGGCGATTTGATTGACGTTGATGTCATCGGAAGCCTCGAATACGATTGGCGCGGAACGCTCAATCCGGAAGGCTTTTTGGACGGCATTGATTTTATCGAAAATCCGATTTACGCCATATGTCGAAGCGAAGAGGAAATTGCCGCAGAAGTTGTAAAAGCATACAGCAAAACTTTGCGCGAACCGAAGGTCGTCGTCAAAATTCTCGACCGTTCAAACCGTCCGCTTTCGATTCTTAACGGCGCGGTCAAAACTCCGCAACGCTTTCAGATAAAACGCCCGATCTTCCTTAACGAATTGATAATTATTTCAGGCGGATTGACTGAAACGGCAAGCGGCGAAATAAAAATTTTTCGTCCGCGAAATTTGAACTGCCAACAAAAAATTGCAGAAAAATCTGTTTCAACAGTTCTCGACGGAGAAAGACTTGAAAAAATTGTTACCGCCAGCCAAGACAACGGTTCAATTTACCTCAACATCAAAATTAGTGATCTGCTAAAGGGCAAAAAGGAATCCAATCCACAAATTTTAAGCGGCGATATTGTAACGGTTCAAAAAGCCGAATCAATTTATGTTATCGGTGGCGTGGCGAATCCAAAGCAAATTTCTTCAAGGTCAGAGATTACAATCAGCCGCGCCATTGCCAGCGCCGGCGGTTTAGCGAAAGACGCAAACGCGAAAAAAGTTACCGTCTATCGGCGTGAAGGCATTGAAACTATAAAAATCGAAGCTGACTTGGATAAGATAAAAGCTAATCTGGCGACCGACTTAATATTAAAGGCTAGTGATATTATAGAGGTTAGCCGAACTGGGCGTGAACAGAGAAAGTTTCCTCCAATTCTTAAAGTTGCGGAAGCAAGCGAGAAAAATTCCGCTAATCTTCCGCTAAGAATAATTGATTAAATAAGGCTTTTGTGAAATAATCTTCTGTTTTCGATTGTTATAGATTAAAGAATTTAGAAGTTATAAAATTGTTTCCAAAATAATGGAAAAATTTTGAAAAAAAATATGGCAGGTGAACAAAGTAGATATAGTCGTCGCATCATTGCGCTTTTTTGGTTGCTTCTAGTTAGCATTGTTATCGGAACATTGCTTTATTTTGAACAGATTGCGATTCTTTATGTTTTGGCAACGCTTTCGCTTGTGCTTTTACTTTTGGTCGTTGGCTTTGCCGATTTAGAAAAGGTCGGAAGAGAAAACATCGAAGGATATATCGGGAAGGAAGGAAACTTGTAATTTTGATGTCGAAATCATTTAAATTTTTATCGGCTTGGTTGTGGTTGTTAAGTTTTACCTTTTCAACGATGGCTTATGCGACGCAATTTGCCGATGAAGGCGAAACTATGCGGCTACACTGGAAAACCAATTTAATTCCGATTGCATTTTCGACTTCTTTAACAAAACAAAATCCTTATATTAACCGTGCCAGCGATGTTTTAGGCGCAGTTGAGAAAAGTCTTGAAACTTGGGAGAAAGCCGCTAACATAAAATTTCAGGTTTCTTGGACGGACAAACAAACCATTAGCCCGTCAGGTAAATCCGGCGACGGCGTAAGTTTAATTACAATCGCGCAAACGCCCGAAAATCTTTTATTATTCGGAAGCGACGCTAAAGAAGTTTCTGCAAGAACACGCATCTTTTTCAATCGAAAAGGTTTTATCACCGAAGCCGATATTGTCTTAAATCCTTACGAGCAATTTTCTACCGATGGTTCAATCGGAACTTTTGATTTGCAAGCAACTCTGACGCATGAAATCGGACATCTTCTCGGACTCGAACACTCAACGGTAACGGGAGCGACAATGCACGATTATCAAGCAAAAAATGGCGTGTATAATTTATCAAGTTTTAGCCCTCGAACATTAGGTGAAGATGATTTAACAGGCATTCGCGCACTTTACGGCGCAACCGCCTCGGATGAAGAATGCTGCGGAACGATAATCGGCAATTTAACCCTTGTTAATGGAAAAGCGGCAAAGGATTTTCAAGTTTGGGCGGAGGATGCGAAAAGTGGGCGAGTGATAGCCGGAGTTACGAGCAATACGAGCGGAAATTTTCGTATCGAAGGTTTACACGGCGGACAATATAAAATTTATACCCAAGATTCCGGGAAGAATTCGGAAAAATCTTACGCGGTCGAAAACATCGGCGAAATTGAAGTTGCGAAAGGTAAAACTCAAAACATATCCAAGAAATTAAAAAGCAGCCGAAAAAATTTTGCGGTTCAATTCGTCGGATTTAACGGGCAGATTTCAGATTTAGCCGTGCCGATAAATGGCGGGAAATCTTATCTGATTTATGTCGGCGGTCAAAATTTGAATTCTGACAATTTAACAATTGGTTTTAATTCTCCTTATTTGAGCGCGACACCGAAAACTTTAGTCAATCACGATTACGGCGCGGATATTTCGGTCGTAAGTTTTGAAGTTAAAGTCGCTGGCGAAATTCCTTTTGGTGAATACAGTTTTTTTCTTAAAAATAAAGATGATGAATCGCAATTTGCAGTTGGAAGTTTGACAGTCGAAGCGGTTGACAACCCTTGGAATAGCCATCAGTTATTAGAAGGCAAATAAGCATAAAATTTTTTTAATCGTTCCTTATAGGTTTAATTCCCCGTAGCTCTGCTACGGAAATAAGGAAAAAAGATTTTTCCGATTTAAAACCTCGCGGCTCTGCCGCGCGAAAAATTTATTCCAAAATTTGCAATTTCATTTTCAATGTGCATAATCTATAGATGTTCACCTCCCCGGTGAACATTTGGTCACGAGGGGTGAGGACTTGTGACCTAGGAGCGACGGTGTGGGAGACGTCGCTCTTTTAATTTTAAAAAGATAAAAACGACCGTAAAGAAACTTTTAAAAAATCATTTTACAATTGACACGCTTTTTCACTTACACATTTCTTCTGACTTAAAGACTTGACCTATAAAATAATCAGCGTAAAATTTCTCTTGTTGTTTGAATCGTAAAATAAAGTAGGTTGACCTCCTATATTGGTGCGGGTAGCTATCGAAAATCTATCAAATTTAATATTGACTGCAGATGTTCAAAAGAGTGTTAGCGGTCTTTTTTCATTTATTTGAGATTATGGCGAAAAAAGATAATAGCCGTTTTGGAAATTGGCTGTTGAAAGGTGTCAGGGAAATCGAAGGTCCGCACGAAAAAGAAGGGCAGCATCATCAGCATTCTTGGTGGAAAGTAATGTGTCTGACGGGCGTTGATTATTTCTCGACGCTCGGTTATCAGCCCGGCATTGCTTTTCTCGCGGCGGGCGCGTTGTCGCCGATAGCGACTTTAGTGCTTGTTTTACTAACGCTTTTTGGTGCTTTGCCAATGTATAAACGCGTGGCGGAGGAAAGTCCGCACGGCGACGGCTCAATTTCGATGCTCGAACACCTGCTTTCGCGTTGGAAAGGAAAAATGTTCGTGCTGGCTTTGCTCGGATTCGTCGCTACGAGCTTTATTATTACCATCACGCTTTCGGCGGCAGACGCAACCGCGCACATCATCGAAAATCCGTTTGTCGAACATCATCTCCAATTTCTCAATCACAGAATTATCGTTACTTTGATTTTAATCGGCTTTTTGGGTGCAGTTTTCTTAAAAGGATTTAACGAAGCCATTGGCATTGCCGTCGGCATTGTCGTCGTGTATTTGGTTTTGAACATTATCCTTATCGTCACCGGGTTACATCAGGTTTTTGCAGTGCAGCCTGAAACCCTGACAAATTGGAGCGCAATGCTTTGGACGCACCCCGAAGTCAACGGCAACGTATTTTTAATGATTTTTGCCGCACTTTTGCTTTTTCCGAGATTGGCGCTTGGTTTGTCGGGTTTTGAAACCGGCGTGGTGGTAATGCCTTTGGTTAAAAGCGACGAGAAAATTTCGGACGAAGAAAAATCTTCGATTCATAATTCGAGATTGCCCGATGTCGAGCCGACGAAAGACCAGCAAAGACATCTCGAAGGACGTATCCGCAATGGCAAAAAACTTTTAAGCGGCGCGGCTTTGATTATGAGTGTAATGCTTATCGGCAGCAGTATTATTACGACGATGCTAATTCCCGCAGAAAAATTCCAAGAAGGGGGCGAAGCCTACGGACGCGCCTTGTCATATATTGCCCATACATATCGCGGCAGCGTTTTCGGAACAGTTTACGACATCAGCACAGTTTTAATTTTGTGGTTTGCGGGTGCGTCGGCAATGGCAGGACTGCTCAACATCGTGCCGCGCTATCTGCCGCGTTACGGGATGGCTCCCGATTGGGCGCGAGCGACTCGACCGCTCGTTCTGGTTTTTACGGTAATCGCTTTTCTCGTAACGATTCTTTTTCGGGCGGATGTTACCGCGCAAGGAGGTGCTTACGCAACGGGCGTATTAATGTTGATGACATCGGCAGCGGTTGCCGTGACGATTTCGGCTTGGCGAAAATCCGAAAAAAAATGGATTGCATTTTTAATCATTACATTAGTTTTTATTTATACGACCATTATTAATATAGTTGAACAGCCGAGCGGAATAAAAATCGCTTCTTTGTTTATTTTAGGAATCGTAATTACATCGTTTGTCTCAAGAGCGTTGAGAACGACGGAAGTTCGAGTTGAAGGCATTGAACTCGACGCGCAAACTCAAGAATTTATTGACGAAATGGTGGCAGGCGGCGAGATTCGGATAGTAACGAACAGACGCGAAACCGGAGATGTTTCCGAGTACCGTTTTAAGGAACACGAAAAGCGCGTTGACAATCATATTCCTTCGAGCGACCCGATTGTTTTTTACGAAATCGAATTAAGCGATGCTTCAGATTTTACGGGAAAATTGTTAATTCGCGGAGTTGATGTCGAAGGTTATAAAATTTTGCGGACGGAAGCGCCGGCTGTTCCGAACGCAATCGCCGCTTTGCTTCTGCATTTGCGCGATAAAACGGGAAAAATCCCGCACGTTTATTTCGGCTGGAGCGAAGGCAATCCGATAGCTTATTTAATTAGATATATTATCTTTGGCGAAGGCGATACCGCGCCGGTTACGCGGGAAATTTTGCGCCAAGCCGAAGAAGACCCTGAACGCCGTCCGAGCGTTCACGTCGGCGGTTAGGCACAAAATGACTAACCATATATTCTTGTTTTTTGCCGTTTGCAAATTCATTTAAGTGAGCGTATATTCCAATCTTTGACAATTATTGTTGCCGAAGTTGCTTGATAAAAAAGCAACACGGGGGAACCAACTTTTGGGGCAAATTGTTTTTATAAACAAAGAACACTTCCATTGTTCTAGCCCGTCAGCTAACCTCGTAGGCAGATTGGAAGACAAGCCATTTTAAATCGGTAGATTTATTTTTGACCACAAATGTGATGACTTGCGTTTGTGGTTTTTTATTTTAAATTTATGAACAAAACCGAAAATGCTTTGGACAATCGCTTTCGACGCTGGCTGTTTCAAGGCGTAAAGGAAATCGAAGGTCCACACGAAAAAGAAGGAGCGCATCACAAACATCCGTGGTGGAAGGTGATGTGTCTAACGGGCGTTGATTATTTCTCGACGCTCGGTTATCAGCCCGGCATTGCTTTCGTCGCGGCAAATGTTTTATCGCCGATTGCTACTTTGATTGTTGTTCTCTTGACGCTGTTCGGCGCGTTGCCGATTTACAACCGCGTCGCAGCGGAAAGTCCAAAAGGTGAAGGCTCGATTGCGATGCTCGAAGCATTATTTTCGCGTTGGAAAAGCAAACTGTTCGTTCTCGTTCTGCTCGGATTCGTAGCGACGGATTTCGTCATAACCATCACGCTTTCGGCAGCTGACGCGACCGCTCATGTTTTGGAAAATCCTTTTGTTATCACCCATCTGCCTTTCTTAGACCATCCAGTTTTGATTACTTTGGGATTGGTTGCGCTGCTCGGCGCGGTTTTTATCAAGGGATTTAAGGAAGCAATCGGCATTGCAGTTTTTCTGGTGGCGATTTATCTGGCTTTGAATTTAGTTATCGTTGGTTTTGGAATCTATGAAATTTTCAACCATCCCGAACTTTTAGCAAATTGGAAAACTGCGCTTTTTACTCATAAAACGGCGAGCGGCGGGCTGGAAGCCAGAAGCCTTTTGATGGTAGTCGGACTATCGTTGATTGTATTTCCAAAACTCGCGCTCGGTCTTTCCGGCTTTGAAACTGGCGTAGCGGTGATGCCGCTTGTGAAAGGTCCCGGACGTATCGCCAACACTAAAAAACTTTTAATGTCGGCGGCGTTGATTATGAGTTTTATGCTCATTTCAAGCAGCTTTATTACGAGTCTGCTGATTAGCGAAAAAGAATTTTGTCCTCAAGTAGATTGTGGAAATACAGAAAAGGCAAACGAAATACCGGAGTTCTGCGCTTGCACGCAAGATGAAATCGCGGGCGGCGTTATCAAAGAAAAAGGGAAGGCAAACGGACGCGCTTTGGCTTTTATCGCTCACGAAAAGCACGGAGAAATTTTCGGAACATTCTACGACATCAGCACGATTTTAATTTTGTGGTTCGCAGGCGCGTCGGCAATGGCGGGACTTTTGAATATCGTGCCGCGCTATCTGCCGCGCTACGGAATGGCTCCCGAATGGGCGAGAGCGACCAGACCGCTTGTTTTCGTTTTTATGGTCATCTGCTTCGCCGTAACGATTATTTTCAAAGCCGACGTTGACGCGCAAGGCGGCGCATATGCGACGGGCGTTTTATTTTTGATGTCGTCCGCCGCGATTGCCGTTACGATTTCGGCTTTTCGGCGGAAAAACAAATGGGCTTACGGATTTTCGCTAATCTCTTTGGTTTTCGCTTATACGACCGTTGCCAATATCATCGAGCGACCCGACGGAATTAAAATCGCTTCGCTTTTCATTTTCGGAATTATTGCCGCGTCATTCATCTCACGGGCAATGAGAACAACCGAAGTGCGGATTGATAAAATCGAGTTTGACGATAAAGCAAAAGAATACATCAACGAATTGGCAAATGGCGAGATTCGCATCGTTGCGAATCGACTCGAGGTCGGCGATGTTGAAGAATATCGTTTCAAGGAACACGAAAAGAGAGTTGACAATCACATCCCGTCAAGCGACCCGATTCTTTTTTATGAAATAACTTTAGGCGACGCTTCCGAGTTCAAAGGCAAATTGAAAATTCAGGGCGTTGATGTCGAAGGTTATAAAATTCTGCGAACGTCCGCGCCCGCCGTGCCAAACGCGATTGCCGCGCTGCTTCTGCATTTGCGCGACAAATCGGGAAAAATCCCGCACGTTTATTTCGGCTGGAGCGAAGGCAATCCGATAGCTTATTTAATTAGATATATTCTTTTCGGCGAAGGCGATACCGCGCCGGTAACCCGCGAAATTCTGCGGCAAGCTGAACCAAATCCGGAACTTCGTCCGAACGTTCACGTCGGCGGATAAATTTACCGAAAGTTGGAAAACTGAAAACGATAAACTAATATCGAACTTTTAACAACTTGAATTACCGGTTTTAAGAATTTTTATCTAACGTTTTCCATCAAAGTCGGATTCATTTCCAAATAACACGAACGGCAATAGACGGGACGACCTTGTGATGGGTAAAAAGGAACTGTTGTATAGCCGTTGCATTTGGCACAATGAACGGCGACTTCTATTTTTTGTTTGATGCCGGTGTCGTTAGCGGTGAGAATTGCGTTGAGCCGCTCATTTTTGGCGTGTTTGCATTCCTTACAGCGTTTCGGCGGATTCTGTAAGCCTTTATCACGAAAGAAGATTTGTTCACCAACCGTCCAAACAAAATCTTTTCCACAATCTATACACGCAATATTTGTGTCTTCAAAGTCTGGCTCGTCAGCGAAGGTTTTTTGATTAAACTCTTTAAGATTGTCAGATACAATCTTTTCCATTAATTACAACGCTTCCTTTAATTTTAAAAAGATTTTATTTAACATTGAACGATTAAATTACTGATTCAATATTAAAAACGACTCAGTTATAAGAAATAAATAGTAAATTTTAAGAATTCGGAGCCGTTAATCAAAGAGATAAAAATTGATTATATTTGTATTTGAAATTATAACTAACGAGTAGGCGTGTCAAGTTTAACTTGGAAAAAGGGAACTAAACCACCCATTAATGTAAAAATTATGAAAATTTTGGTCATCGGTTCAGGCGGACGCGAACACGCGCTTTGCTGGGCGTTTAACAAAAGCGAAAAAACTTCAAAAATTTTTTGCGCCGACGGCAACGCGGGAATTTCCGAGATTGCGGAATGCGTTTCAATCAGTCCCGACGACATTCACGCTTTAACAGCTTTTGCCGAAGAGAATTCGATTGATTTAACCTTTGCCGGCGGGGAAACGTCTCTGGCTTTAGGAGTGGTTGACGAATTTAAAAAAAGAAACTTAAAAATTATCGGCGCAAGTCGCCGCGCCGCGCTGCTCGAAGCCAGTAAATCATTTGCCAAAGACTTTATGACGCGGCACAACGTTCCGACCGCCAAATATCAAACTGCACATTCGACCCAAGAAGCCGTCGAAATTTTAAGAAGCGGAAAATTCGGCGACACAGATTCGTCGGTTGTCATCAAAGCCGACGGGCTTGCGGCAGGCAAAGGCGTAATCGTGGCTAAAGACAGAGCAGAAGCTGAGCGAGCGGTAAATGATTTGGAAAATCTGGTTGGAAGCAAAGCCGTCGAAAAAATCGTTTTGGAAGAATGTCTAATCGGGAGGGAAGTTTCTCTTTTGATGTTTGCCGACGGCGAAAATTTCGCGTTGATGCCGCCCGTGCGCGACCATAAACGAATTTTTGAACGCGACGAAGGCGCAAATACCGGCGGAATGGGAACAATCACCGGCGCAAATCTATTGACCGAAAATGAAACTGCGAAAATCGTTAATGAAGTTATCAAACCGACTTTAAAAGGTTGTCAAACGGAAGGTTTTCCTTTTCGCGGAATTTTATTTTTAGGCTTAATGATGACGACGGGCGGCGCAAAAGTTTTAGAATACAATGTTCGTTTCGGCGACCCGGAAACGCAGGCAATTTTAGTGCGTTTGAAAACGGATTTAATCGAAATTTGCGAAGCTGTGCTTTTCGGGTCGCTAAGTAAAGTCAAAATCGAATGGGAAGCGGGAAGTTCGGCTTGTGTCGTTCTAGCTTCAAAAGGTTATCCGCAAAAAGCCGAGACGGGAGACATAATTAAGGGCTTGGATAAAAATTTTGAAGATGTAAATATCTTTCACGCGGGAACAAAAAAAGACGCGGGCGGAAATTCTATCACGAGCGGCGGCAGAGTTTTGGGCGTTACGGCGAAAGGAGATGATTTAGACGAAGCACTTGAAAAAGCCTATCGCGCGGTCGGCGAAATTTCTTGGAGCGGAATGCAATATCGTCGGGATATTGGAAAATAGCTCTTAATAAATTTGCAGGGAATTTGAATAATTTTCAAAATTAATTTTCATTTCCGCCAAATTGTCGCCGCCGAATTTCTCGCGCATCGAGTTCGCCAACACAATTGCCAACATCGCTTCGCCAATAACGCCCGCCGCCGGAACAGCCGTAACGTCCGAGCGTTCAAAAGCCGCTAAATCTTCCTGCTTGGTATCAATATCAACCGAACGAAGCGGTTTTTTCAGGGTTGAAATCGGTTTCAAATATCCGCGAACGCGAAGTTCTTCGCCGTTGGTAATTCCGCCTTCTAGTCCGCCCGCGCGGTTTGATGTTCGTTTAAAATTGTTGTTTTCAAATATAATTTCATCGTGAACTTTGGAGCCAAATAGAGAAGCGTTTTGAACCGCATTTCCAATTTCGACGGCTTTGACGGCTTGAATTGACATAAATGCTTGGGCGATTCGTCCGTCTAATTTTTCATTCCAAGACGTATGTGAACCGAGTCCGACGACGACGTTTTTAGCCACGACTTCAAAAATACCGCCGAGCGTATCGCCGTCTTCTTTTGCTTTATCAATTAACCCGGACATTTGTTCTTCGATTTCTTTATCAGCGCATCGAAGCGGTGAATTTTCATCAATCCGGCTGATTTCTTCAAATGTTTTTTCAAGCGGATTTTTGGGAACACTGCCGAGTTTGACGACATGGCTTTTTATCACAACACTGAAGTTTTCAAGCAGTTGTTTAGCAATTGCGCCGCAAGCGACACGCGCCGCCGTCTCCCTTGCCGAAGCGCGTTCTAAAACGTCGCGCAAATCTCTCGCGCCGAATTTTTGTCCGCCCGCGAGGTCGGCGTGTCCGGGACGCGGACGTTTGACGAGCCGCGGATTCTTCGGCTGCATTTCTAGTTTTTCGCTCGACATTACTTCCTGCCAATGAACAAAATCACGGTTTTCGATGATTAAAGCGACGGGCGAGCCGAGCGTTTTGCCGTGGCGAATGCCCGACAAAATTTGAACCGCGTCTTTTTCAATTTTCTGCCGTCCGCCGCGTCCGTAGCCTTGTTGCCTGCGCCACAATTCAAAATTGATTTTTTCGACATCAATTTCCAAACCCGCAGGCAAACCTTCGACGAGAGCGACGAGGGCTTTGCCATGCGATTCGCCGGCGGTCGTGAATTTGAAAAACATATTTATCAGCGGTCAGCGGTTAGTAGTCGGTAGTCACTTGTTTCGTCCGTTTCAAATTTAAGTTTATCTGTGTCTGCCTGTGCTTTCAAATTTCCTTTTCTCCTGAATACAATTACTCCGATACTTGCCAAAATCAAAAAACCTCCGAAAAATGTTTGCGGCGGAAGTCGTTCGCCTAAGAAAATTCCGCCGATGACGACGGCAATTAAAGGGGTTACGAGAGAAATCATCATCGCTTTGGTTGATTCGATTTTACTCAAAAGCCAGTAATATAGCCAAAAGGCCGCAATCGTTCCGAAAAGCGTCAGATAAAGAACCGAAAAAACCGCCCGCCAAGTCCAATTTAGGTTTAGCGGATTGCCTTCGACTGATAACGCATAAATAATTATCGGCAAAATTCCGCAAAGCATTTGCCCGAAAACGAGTGTTGCGGGATGAAGATTTCCGCCGTAGGCTTTAACTAAAATCGAACCGTGTGCCGCCGCGTAAGCACCCACAACAATCGCCGCACAGCCTGCAAAAGTCATTAGACTATTAATTTGTAATTGTTCGATAAAAATTACTGCTACACCGCAAATGCCGAGCAGAATGGCGACGATTTTTAACCAAGTTATTCTTTCATTCGGAAGATGAATCCAAGCTAAGACAAGACCGAAAACCGTAATCATCGCTTGCAGAACCGCCGCCAGTCCCGAAGAAATATACTGCTCGCTCCAAAAAACAAGACTATAGTTGACGGAAAATTGCAAAATTCCGGTCAAAGCCAGCAGTTTCCAATCGCGCATTGTTGCGGGTAGTGGAATCTTTTGAAAAACTATTATAAAAGCTAAAATTATAAGAGCAAGAACGAATCGGGCGGCGGCGAAAGTAATCGGGGGCAAATCCTCAAGTCCGATTTTTATAAAAACCCAAGTCGTTCCCCAAATTAAGCAAAGAATAAGCCAGATGATTATCTTCATTTATCAACATCACAAAATTTTGTCAGAAAATTAACCGCAGATGAACACAGATTAACACAGATAATTTTAATTCTCTTATTCGTATTAATTTACGTTTATCTGTGATTAATTTTTCTCATAAAAGCTGAGTTGTGTTTCGCCTTGCTTCAAAACGCGCCAGCGTCTAACCTCACCGACGGCATCGGGTAGAGTATTTTTGGTGTGATGTTCGACAACCAAAATTCCGTCATCGTTCAGCAAATTTGAAACATTGGAAGCGAACTCAAATAAAAACTGTCGGTAATTTTCTTTATACGGCGGATCGTAAAATACAATGTCCCAAGTCGTAGCTTGCTTGCGCGAGATATATTTTTCGGCGGTGCTGTGAAAAACTTCCGTTTGTTCGTCAGGTATTTGAAGAAGGTCGAGGTTTTCTTCAATCAAAGCGCAGGCACGCATTGATTTATCAACAAAGCCAGCGAAACCCGCGCCGCGCGATAAGGCTTCGATTCCGATTGCGCCGGTCCCCGCGCACAAATCGAGAAATCGTGTTTCGGCATCAATTTTCGGATTTAGGATGTTGAATAAAGTTTCCCGCAGACGGTCGGATGTCGGACGAGTTTTGTGATTTGTGGGACTTTTCAAAATCAGTCCGCGATATTCGCCGGCAATTATTCGCATTTCTATTTAATTACGAATTTCAAATTACGAATTACGAATTGTTAAGAGTTTTTCGTAATTCGTAATTTGAAATTCGTAATTTGAAATTCAATTTTTCTCGTAAAAACTCAACGCCGTATCGCCCTGCACGACGACGCGCCAGCGTTTCATAACCCCGAATGTTTCGGGGAAAAACATTTCGGCGTGATGCTCGATGATAAGAACGCCGTGCGGTTTAAGTGCTGCGCCGCGACTGAAATAGGCGAGAACTTCATCGTAATTTGAATCATACGGCGGGTCAAAATAAACCACGTCCCAAAAGCGACGGCGTTTCTCCATTCTTTTCAAAAACGGCACGACTTCAATTTTATGAATCTCGCCGTGTCCTTCCTTTATGTCGCAGCTTTCCAAATTCTTCTTGATATAACTGCACATTTGAGCCGACCGCTCGACGAAAGTTCCGAGCAGTGCGCCGCGCGAAATCGCTTCGATGCCGACGGTTCCCGCGCCGGCGCATAAATCCAGAAATCTGCCCGCGCGAACACGCCGAAATAAAATTCTGAACATTACTTCACGAATACGCCGCGCCGTCGGGCGCACTTTGGCGGAGGTCGTACTTTTCAGATATTTTCCTCTGTGTTTTCCGTCAGTAACTTGCATGTCCGATACGATGCGAATTTGTTCTTCTTGTTCCCAAGTCTTGAGAGTTTTTCCCTTCGACGCAAAACGTCCACGGGGTTGAAATTTGTCGTTCCGCGACAAAAAACCCGCATCGCCGCGCCGATTATTATCCCTTCCCAGATTATTATCTCTTCCTTGAAGCCGCGTATCGCGGCTTTGATTTCGATTTTCACTGTTTTGATTTAGATTATCGCGGCTTTGAAATCGGTCGTTTCTCGGTCGAGATTGGCTATCACGTGGTTGAAAACCTCTCGCTCCAGATGGACTATCACCTTGTTTTCTGAAATTATTAGTTCGATTCAAAGGTCTCGGAGTGTTATTCGTTGTCGGTCGCCGGTTTTCCATTTTTCTTCCTTATATAAAATTATTGTGTGAATAATTTATGAACACTGACAAAATATATTTTTCACACAAGTTTATGATTTTTGGCAAATCAGCAAAATCTACAAAACAAAGTGGAAGTTTTAACTTTGAAGAAAGTTTTTCGTCTTGAAATTCGCTAAAAATTAGAGCTGCAATGTTTCACTTGAAAATATTTTTTATCGTTCCTTATAGGTTTAATTCCCCGTAGCTCTGCTACGGAAATAAGGAAAAAAGATTTTTCCGATTTAAAACCTCGCGGCTCTGCCGCGCGAAAAATTTATTTGATAACTATAAAAAGCAATATAACCGAATCTTTTAGAAAAGTTCAATAACAAAATGCTTTTTTTAATTTTAACTAAAACGATTTAGTTAACCGATTCCTGCAAGTCGGAATCGCGCATCGGCTTTGGTTACCTCGATAAGTCTTGAAGTTTCACCGGTCAGGCGCTTTTGTGTTAAATAAAATTCCGCTTCTTGACGCGCTTTATCCAAAATCTCCAAGTCTCGGATTATGTTGCCGATTTTAAATGTCTGAACGCCCGATTGACGCGTGCCGAGAATTTCGCCTTGCCCGCGGATTTCCAAATCTTTTTCGGCGATGCGAAAACCGTCGGTCGTTTCTTCCATAATTCCTAATCTTTCGCGGGCAACGGCGGTTTTTTTATCGCCCGTCAGAAGTACGCAAAAAGATTGTTCAGCTCCGCGTCCGACTCGTCCGCGGAGCTGATGAAGCTGTGACAAGCCGAAGCGTTCGGCGTGTTCGATAATCATCAAGGACGCGTTCGGCACGTCAACGCCGACTTCGATAACCGTTGTCGAAATTAAAATATGCGTTTCGCCGCGAACGAATTTTTGCATTATTTCTTCTTTTTCCGAACCTTTCATTTTGCCGTGCAGAAGTCCAACTTTGAAACGCGGAAAGATATTATCGCGTAATTCTTCATACATTTTCGTCGCTGCTTTCAAATCAATTTTCTCCGATTCGTCAATCAGTGGATACACAACATAGACCTGTCTGCCAAGCGCAATTTCTCGCTCGATTCCTTTGTAAACGCCGTCACGTTTGTCTTCGCCGACAACAACGGTTTTTATCGGCGTTCTGCCGGGCGGCAATTCGTCAATTACCGAAACGTCCAAATCGCCATAAACCGTCATTGCCAAACTGCGCGGAATCGGTGTCGCCGTCATCACCAAAATGTCAGGATTAAAACCGCGTGCGCGAAGCTCGCCGCGCTGCATCACGCCAAAACGATGCTGTTCGTCCACGACGGCTAAACCTAATTTTTCAAACTCAACCGCATCTTGGATAACAGCGTGTGTTCCGACCACCGCGTGAATCTCGCCGCTGGCAACTTCCGTCTGGATTCGACGCTTTTGGGCGGCGCGAAGACTGCCCGTCAGAAGCTCGACGCGGTAATTTGATTCGGCAAAAATTTTCTTGGCGTTGCGGGCGTGTTGTTCCGCCAAAATTTCAGTCGGAGCCATTAAAGCGGTTTGATAGCCGTTTTCCATCGCGGCAAACATTGCAAGAAACGCGACGATTGTTTTTCCGCTTCCGACATCGCCCTGCACCAGACGATTCATCGGCGCGTCCGACTGCATATCGTCGAAAATCCGTTTTACGACTCGTTCCTGTGCGCCGGTTAATGTGAACGGCAACAGCGCGTTAATCCGTTCATAGATTTTATCGTTGATTTCGATTAAAGTTCCTTTCGGCTCTTTCGTGCGCTCACCGCGTTTGAGTTGGAGCGCGAAAGATACCCAAAAGAATTCTTCAAAAATCAACCGCCGGTGCGCATTACTTCTGGCAGAAGCGTATTCGGAAATGTCTGAATCTTCCGGCGGAAAATGAATTTCTTCGACGGCAGCGGCGCGTGTGATTAGATTTTGCCGCTTGCACAAATCGTCGGGCAGAGTTTCTTTCACCGAAGATTTATCGAGATTTTGCAGAATGTTATAGATAATTTCGCGCAGCCGTTTGGTTTGAAATTGTCCGAGTTTACGATAGACGGGAACGCGCCGCCCGACGTGAATCATCGCAAATTTCGGGTTATCCGCATCTTCGATTAAGTCTTCATCATCAGATTTTGGATTTTGGATTTTGGATTTTGGATTTGGTTTGAATTTGCCCGTCGGCGCAGACGTTTTTGATATAACGTCTTCTGCGGTTAAAAGATTTTTCAACAAACCGAATGAATCTATATCTTCAAAATTCGGCAAAATTTCCAATTCGTCAGGTTTGTTTATCCGCAATGCAAACGTATTTTTACGCCCGTCCCATTCCCATCTGCCGTAAGCGACAAAGCGTGTTCCGCGCTCGAATCGTTCTTTCCAATAATTGACGATGCGATATGCGCCTTTGCCGGAGATGAACCACCAGACGACGACCGGTTTGCGCGTTCTTTCAGCGTCGCCCGCCGTAATCTCGAATATGAAAAGCGGCGGTGCTTTCGGACCGCGATTTTTACCGACTTGAAAACCGCCCGCGACGCGTGCGTAAAGTTCCAGAGACGCTTCCAGACCTTCGTAAATTTCGTCAATTTGAATCAGATTCGAGCGGTCTTCATAACGCATCGGAAAATAATTCAGCAAATCTTCAATCGTCGCTTCCGTCAAATCGTTTTTGTATGTAAAGGCGGCAACCGCCATCGCCAGTTTTCGCCACATCGCTTGCGATAAATCGGCCAAGTCGTATTTGTAAAGTTCGAGAAGCGGAGTTTGAAGCGCGAGTTTCATCGGGAAAATTTTAGCACAAAAGCATTATGAGATTTGAGAAGCGAGAACTGAGAACTAAAAAATTATAAATGATGCTCAGGTCATTTGAAAATTTAAATCTCTATTCATTTTTCATTAATTTCACGATTAAATAATGATATTCATAAAGTTAAACAAACGAAATTTAATAATTTGTTTGTCCAAACTATATTTTCGGCTATAATCCGTGAAAATGGCAGCGGGAGATTTGCGATGAAAATTTTAGTTTATCTCTACGATGAGAGCGGAAAAGAAAAGGAAGTCAATTTGGAAGAAATTGATATTAATAATCTAAATGATCAACAACTGCTGTGGATAAATATCTTGGAGAGAGATGCTGAATCTGTTAGGCGCGTAACGACGGCTCTGCATTTAATAAAAGTTCCTATCAAAGGTATTTTGAGAACACGCGAGAGACCGAAAATTTTTAAGTTCCAAGACTTTTATCATTTTTTTATAATTTCCGTAGAAGTTGACCGAATGGGAAAAATTTGTCCGATACCGATTGATTTTCTGGTTGGGAAAAACTTCGTCGTCACCGTCCACGACGGCGACGTAAAATATCTTCAAGAATTTACAAGACGTGAAAAAGGTGAAAGGCACATCGGCGACCTCGATGCCGAAAGTTTCGTCGCCACAATGCTTGATTTACATATTGTTTCACACTTTAATGTTTTGGAAAAAATCGAGAAAGAGGTGGACGAAATGGACGAAAATATTTTGAGAAGGGATTTGGAAGACGAAGAATTTCTCAAACAAATGGTCAAATTGCGAAATGAAGTTTCAAAACTTCGCCGCTGGTTTTTGCCGCACCGCGATATTTTTTATTCGCTTTCCCGACCGGATTTTAAGAAGGCAGCCGATGCCGATTCGCTTGAAAATTTTCAGCTGCTTAATGAGCATTTTGAATCCGCCGTCGATTCGATTGAAAGCTCGCGCGAAACGGTTTTGAGCCTTTTCGATTTATACACGACAAAAACCTCGCATCGAATGAATTACTTAATGAAGCGATTGACTTTTATTACTATATTGGTCGGCGGTATGGGCGTGATTGCCGGCGTTTTGGGAATGAACTTTGAAGAAGAATTTTTCAAAAACTCGAACGCTTTCTGGTTTGTAATTGCAGGAATGTTGACGCTGGCAATTTTAACCACCCTTTACGCGCGAAGAAAAAGTTGGTTTTAAAAAGGTTTTAGAAATTTTCTCGGTTCAATTTTGTTTGAACATAAGCTGTATTTGATAAAGTGATAACCGAAGTTAAAAAATATTACGATGGAAAGTCAGAGGAAGTGATTGCCGAGTTTGGTAAATCTTTTTACTTTGACCGAAGACTTTTCTTCGCTGACGTGCGCGTTAGCCTCGCTTATTGCGACGCACTTTTTCAAGCCGGAGTCTTAACGCGCTTAGAATCCGAGAGAATCAAAAATGGTTTACAGGCAATTGTCAAACGTGCCGAATTCGACAAAAATTATTTTGAAGAACCGGCGGCAGATAACATTCATTCATTTGTCGAAACGCGGCTCCTTCAACTCATCGGTGAGACAGGCGGAAAATTAAACGTCGGACGAAGCCGCAATGAGCAGACGGCAACTGCATTGCGGCTTTGGTTGCGTGAAGAGATTGGAGAGATTTCAAAACACACGCGAGATTTGCAAACGGCTTTGATTAACGCGGGCGAGCGGCAGAAAGAAGCGGTTTTGCCCGCCTACGCCAATCAGCAAAAAGCGCAACCGATTCTCTGGGCGCATTGGTGTTTAGCCTATTTTGAAATGTTTGCGCGTGACCGTGAGCGTCTAGACGAAGTTTGGCGACGAATCAATGTTTTGCCGTTGGGCGCTGGCGTTCTTGCAGGAACTTCTTTTGAGATTGACCGCGAAGAAATTGCGCGTGAACTAAGTTTTGAAGGCGTGGCGGCAAACAGTTTGGATGCAGTTGCCGACGCGGATTTTGCCATTGAAACGGTCGGTGCGTGTTGTTTATTAATGATTCATCTATCGCGTTTGGCGGAAGATTTAATTTTATACAATTCGGCGGAATTTGATTTTATCAAATTAACCGATTCATCTTCAATCGATTCATTTTTAAGACCGAACAAAAATCTCGAAATTTTAGAACTCATACGCGGTAAAACAAGTTGTGTTTTCGGACATCAAACCGCCCTTCTCTCAATGATGAAAAGTTTGCCGCTCGGTGTTCATAAAGATTTGCAGGAAATACAAGAAACTGTTTTCGATACTATTGATACTGTGAATTCATGTTTGAAAATTGTGCAGATTAATCTGGAAAACATTCGCCTTAATGAAGCGAAAACAAAAGATGCTGCGGCTAAACAATACTTGAATGCATCCGAATTAACGGATTATTTAGTTCAAAGAGAAATTCCATCTAAGATTGCTCAAGAGGCGGTCGGCAAAATAATTTTATATGCCGTTTCAAAAAATAAAAATTTGGATGAATTGAGTTTAGAAGAAATGCGCGGTTTTTCTGAAATTATTGATGAAGATATTTTTCACGCTTTAAGTTTGGAACAAACTCTTGCAAGCAAAAATCAAATCGGCGGAACTGCGCCCGAAAGAGTTTTCGAGGCATTGGAGAGTGCGAAGGTAAGTTTGGAAATGGAAGAAAATTAAAAATGAACGACTGCATTTTCTGTAAAATCATTAAAAATGAATCGCCGTCTCATAAAGTTTGGGAAAACGAAAACTTTTTAGCTTTTTTGACTCTCGGCTCACTTAATTGCGGTCATACATTACTTATACCGAAGAAACATATTGATTACATTTTTGATTTGGAAGAACCTTTATACACAGGCATTTTTCTAACAGCTAAACAACTATCCAAACCTCTCAAAAAGGCGATGGCGGCAAAAAGAATCGGAGTTATTATTGAGGGTTTCACCGTGCCGCACGTTCATATTCATCTCGTTCCGCTTCACAATGAAGATGAAATTGATCCGCAAAGAGTGAAAAAGATGACAGATATGGAACTTGCCGAAACAGCCGAAAAAATAAGTAAAAAAATAAAAAGCGGCGATGAATCAATTTTGTAAAAATCTACTAACCGAATGGCGCAAACTCAATTTGCCTTTTGCCGACGAAACTTTTGTCGTCGCAGTTTCGGGCGGCGCAGATTCATTGAGCTTGATGCTCGCAGTAAATGAATTAAAAGAACGTCGAAAATTAGATTTGCGAATCGTCATCGCCCACTTTAATCACAATTTACGCGCTGCGGAAAGCGAACTTGATGCGCAATTCGTCAAAGAAATTACTAATAAGTTTAACTTTGAATTAGCCTACGGAATCCAAAATCCAGAATCGAAAATCCAAAATCAAACGGGCAATCTCGAACAAAACGCACGAATCGCGCGTTACGAGTTTCTCACCGAAACGGCGCAAAATCTTGACGCTTACGGTATTTTGACCGCGCATACGCTCAACGACCAAGCCGAAACTTTTCTGTTGAATTTAATTCGCGGAAGCGGTTTAGACGGTTTAAGCGCGATAAAGCCGATTAGAAGTCTTGAGTCGAGAGTCTTGAGTCAAAAGTCGGAAGAAAGTTTAAGCTATGAAGAAAAATCCAAAATCCGAAATCCAAAATCCAAAATCCAACTGGTTCGTCCGTTGTTAAATTGGGCAAAGCGCGAAGATACGGAAAACTTTTGCCGTCTTAACAAAATTGAATTTCGGCATGACGCGATGAACAATGATTTGGCATTTAAGCGCGTCCGAATAAGAAAAATACTGATTCCTTTACTTCAAGAATTCAATCCGAAAATTATCGAAACATTAGCAAAAACTTCGGAATTATTACGGGGCAGCGCAGAACAGTTAGCCGCCAGCAGTCGACGTGCGGCAGAAAACTTCTCGCTTGAAGAGCGAGAATCAAAGGTTGAAGACGAAATTAAAAACTTAAGTTTGAAAGATTTAAAAGATGTTTTTCCGTCAATTCGACGAACGATTTTGCGCGAATGGCTGAAAGATAATCGTGGAAATCTCCGCCGTTTGGAACTGAAACATATCGAAGCTGTCGAAAAACTAATTTTCAGCCGCAAAAGCGGCAAAGTTGTTGAACTGCCGGACGGCGAATTGGTCTTGAAAAAAAATGGGAAATTATATTTCCAAAAAACTAAGGTTGAAAAAAGCCAGTCGGCAAACTACAATCAAAGTTTGGGTTTTGAAAAGCCCGCACAGCCGCATTCAGAAAACAACGGTTGATAATAAAATATCATCAAAAGGCTGTATCTAAATTTGAAGGATAAACTTTCGATCAAAACGTTTGAAAGTTAATTTTGGAGGCTATAAAAGTTGAGTTCTAAAGCAAAACAAATTCTGTTGTGGCTGATGATTATTTCCAGTTCGTTGCTGTTTGTTTATTTTCTGCAAGGTAACAAGGGCAAGAATCCGCAAGATTTGACGATTGATTTAGCGATGACGCGAATTGAAAATAAGGAATTTAAGGAAGCCTTTTTCAAGCAGGGCGGAGTTGAATTCGTTGACAGAAACGAAGGTAAATTTGTTACGACTATCGGCAGCGACGCAACTCGTGAAACGCTTCTGAAAGCTATTACTGATTTTAATAAGGCAAATCCGAGTTCGCAGGTTAAAACCAATGAAGAGGCAAGTTCGAGCGGCTGGGGCTGGATTTTGTTAATCAACGCTCTGCCATTTCTTCTCTTGATTGGTTTTCTCGCGTTCACTTTGCGGCAGATGCAGGCAGGCGGCAATAAAGCTTTGAGCTTCGGAAAGTCGAAGGCGAAATTGCTGAACAATCAGCAAAAACGCGTTACATTTAAAGATGTCGCAGGCGTGGAAGAAGCTAAAGAAGAATTGCAGGAAATTATCGAATTTTTGAAAGACCCGCAAAAATTTCAAAAACTCGGCGGTAAAATTCCGAAAGGCGTTTTGATGGTCGGACCGCCGGGAACCGGTAAAACTTTACTGGCAAAAGCAATCGCGGGCGAAGCCAATGTTCCTTTCTTTTCAATTTCCGGTTCGGACTTTGTGGAAATGTTCGTTGGTGTCGGCGCAAGCCGCGTTCGTGATTTGTTTGAACAAGGCAAAAAGAACGCGCCGTGCATTATTTTTATTGACGAAATTGATGCGGTCGGCAGACATCGCGGCGCAGGTTTAGGCGGCGGACACGATGAACGCGAGCAGACTTTGAATCAATTGCTCGTCGAGATGGACGGTTTTGAATCGAACGACGGCGTAATTCTCGTCGCTTCAACTAATCGTCCCGATGTTCTTGATCCGGCGTTGCTTCGTCCGGGAAGATTTGACCGCCGCGTCGTCGTTGGTCGTCCCGATGTAAAGGGACGCGAAGCGATTTTGAAAGTTCACACGCGCAAGATTCCGCTTGATGAAGCGGTTGATATCAACGTCATCGCTCGCGGAACGCCCGGTTTCACCGGCGCTGATTTAGCGAATATTGTAAATGAAGCGGCTTTGAGCGCGGCGCGTTTTAACAAAAAAGTTGTTACGATGTCGGATTTTGAAGTTGCTAAAGACAAAGTTACGATGGGCGCAGAACGCAAAAGTATGATTCTTTCCGACGAGGAAAAGAAACTGACCGCTTATCACGAAGCCGGTCATACTTTGGTCGGTCTGAAAGTTCCGTCGGCTGACCCGGTGCATAAAGTTTCGATTATTCCACGCGGAATGGCTCTCGGCGTTACGATGCAATTGCCGGAAGGCGACCGTCACAGTTACACAAAAGAACATCTGACAAGCCAAATTGCGATTCTGATGGGTGGACGCATCGCCGAAGAAATTTATCTCGGCGCGAACAACATCACGACAGGCGCGTCGAACGACCTTGAACGCTCAACGGAACTTGCTCGTTCGATGGTTTGTGAATACGGGATGTCGGAACTCGGACCGCTGACTTTTGGCAAAAAAGAGGAGCAGATTTTTCTCGGACGCGAGATTTCGCAACACAGAGATTATTCGGAAGACACGGCGATAAAGATTGACCAGGAAGTCAAGAAAATCGTCGCCGAGCAATATGAAATAGCGAGAACGATTTTGAAAGAAAATCACGATGCGATGTTGCGTTTGACCGAAGCTTTACTCGAAAAAGAAACGCTTGACGGTGTGCAGATTCGACGTATTGTAGCCGGACTGCCGCTCGATGAGGATAACGAAAGTCCGTCTTCGACCGATGGCGGAAATAATCAGCAAACGGAAGAAACTTCAAAAAATCCGTTCAAAAAACCGATTCTTCCGCCGATTACACCGAACAATCCGGCGACGGCTTAAGAAAAGGTAAAAAGTACAAAGGTAAAAGGCAAAAGTGAAGTGTTGGCTTCACTTTTGCCTTTCGCATTTTTTGTGATCATTTAAGGCACAAAGGCACTCGGAACGAGTTGCGCCGGACCGAAATATCAGACTAAAGGCAAAGTAAAGTTTACGCTTTACTTTGCCTTTTATTCTTTTGCGATTCCGCAATTTTTTCCGCGCCCGAACTCACGGCAACGCAAAGCCAGTCAAGATGACGGACGCTACCGCAACTAAAAACCGACGCAATTTCCCGGATTGGGAGCATCAATTCGGAATGCTCCGCCGGGCGGAACGTCGAAATAAGTTGCCCATAACTCAAGTCTTTGGCTGGTGCTTTCGTTGCGGGCGATGTGAACGTGTCCTTGACCTCTGTCAATAAAGGATTGACCAGCCGAATAGGTGCGAACTGTGCAGGTCGGATCATCGCTGTCATAAAAAGACATTTGACCGGACTTTATCAGCACAACCGTCGGTCCGGGATGGCTGTGCCAACCAGTATTTCCGCCCGGTCCGATGACGATTTGCTGCACCACCGTTTCCTTTGCGTTAGTTACATTAATCTGCCTGCCATTAACCGTGAATGTAACATTGGTTGGATCGGCAAAACTTGCTCTAGCGAAAACGTCCGCGTGCCAGATGTTGAAACTAGGCGTTAAGACAGCGGCGACGGCTACAACAGAGAACGTAGCGACGATTGCCGCCAATGCCAATTGCCGACCTTTGACGACGGCGGTCATATTTTTTATAGCGCAGAGTGCAAACGAGCAAAATCTGACGCTTAGTTGTTTGTAATTCATTTTCTTTTTCTCCTTAGTTTTATTTTTGTTATTGCTCTATCGTTTTCGAGAAAACTTTCTCGAAAATTCTCTCTCTCTAATAATTAGCGCGACAGTTTTTGAAAATCATTGGCAGCGCAAAAGTTAGAAGATGTTAGTTTTTTCATTTTCCGCAACAAGCGGCGCAACGCCACCGCCGTCACCGCCAGCGCGATGATTGCCGAAAGAGTTGTTAAAGTAGTTTTGATTTTCAAAAATTTTTTCCTCTAGCTGAATTTTGTTGACTTTAAATTTACGAATGCGATTAGCAGTTTCGGGTAGTCCCGATTTGTGATAACATTCGCCTGTCACTGAACAGTAAATTTTTCTCGCCGGAAAAGTCCTTTGTTTTCGGCGAGGTAATTCTTAGAAAACCATTAGAAAACTATTAGAAGGCGTATGTTCCTGGAAACTAACAACTTCGAGTTCGGAGAATTTCATCTCGACGCGCGGGAAAAAGTTTTACTGCGCGACGGCAAGCCGCTTCCAATCACTCCGAAAGCATTTCAACTGCTCTTCATTTTGGTCGAGAATCACGGTCATCTGGTCGAAAAGGATGAGTTGATGAAATCGGTTTGGGCGGACAGTTTTGTCGAAGAAGGCAACATCACCTTTACGATTGGGCTGCTGCGAAAGTTGTTGGGAGACGACACGAAAAATCCGCGTTTTATCGAAACCGTTCCCAGACGCGGTTATCGTTTTATCACCGATGTCAGGCGAGTCGAAATTGCAGAAAGGGAGTCGGAAAGACCGGAAGACAAGGAAACAAAAATCGGTTTATCGGCTGATTTTCCTTTTCCCCTTTCGCCTGTCTCACATTCCAGCAATACGCCGAGTTCCAGCGCGGTCGTCGCTCTGGCGGATTGGCGACGCGAATCAAATGAAAACGAGCCGGTAGAAGAGGTTTCATCCGGTTCACCCAAAGAATCAACCGAACAAACCGTCAGATTCGAATTAGCTCCAACAAAGTCATATAGCGAGAGCAAACACGCGCCTAAATATCGCGTATCATTTGCCGCATTTGCGCTGGCTGCATTTCTAATCGGCTCAATCGCGCTCGGTTATTATTTCTACGGTAGTAAAAAGGCTTCGAGCGCGGACGGCAAAAAATCAATCGCCATCTTGCCGCTCAAACCCATTAATACGGCAAACCGCGATGAGATTTACGAAATTGGGATTGCCGATTCATTGATTCACCGGCTTAGTTCGATGAAAGGATTTATCGTCAGACCTTTGAGCGCGACTCGTAAATATGCCGACATCGAGCAAAACTCGCTTGCCGCCGGACAGGAGCAGCAGGTTGATTACGTTCTCGCCTCGAATTATCAATTGGCGGGCGGGAAAATTAAAGTTACGGCACAACTTATAAATGTGGCGAGCGGGCAGATTGAAGAAACTTACAAAAGCGAAAAAGAGGCGGGCGACGTTTTTGCGATGCAGGACGCAATCGCGGGCGAAGTCGGAAACGTTCTGCTGGCGCGATTCGGCACGACCTAAAGCAGTCTGACGGCAAAGCGCGGGACGACTAATGAAGAAGCGTATCGGCTCTACCTGCAAGGAATGTATTTATATGACAAAAGAACCTCGGCGGACGCGCGAGAAGCGGTTAAAGTTTTAGAGCAAGCCGTCAAACTCGACCAGAATTACGCTGCGGCGTGGGCGGGCAAGGCTCACGCGCACCGTTATGTTGCCAATCTCGGACGCAGCACCAACATTCAGGAGGAATATCAAAAATCAATCGAAGCGATAAATAAAGCGTTGGGGTTAGACGAAAATCTTGCAGACGCGCATAGCGCTTGGTGCGAAAACAAGATGTATTACGAGTATGATTTCGCCGGAGCGGAGAGCGAATGCAAACGCGCAATCGAATTAGACCCCAATTCTTCGCTGGCACACGAGATATATTCGCGTTACCTGAATAGTCGCGGGCGACATGACGAAGCAATTGCCGAAGTTAAGACCGCGATAGACCTTGCTCCGACATCGCTTTTCAACCAGAGAAATTATGGCGTCGCTTTGTATTATGCCCGACGCTATCCGGAAGCCGTCACGCAGTTCAAACGGGTGATAGCAATGGATAAGGACTTTGGCACCACTTACCCTTGGCTTATCAACGCATTGCAAATGCAGGGCAATGAATCGGAAGCCTTTGAATGGCAGATGAAATTTCTAGCATCACAGAGAGCAGATGAAGAAACCGTTCAAATTTTTAAGACGGCATATCAAACATCCGGTTGGCAGGGCATTTTGCGTGAGCAGGTCAAAAGATTTGATGAAGGCAATCAGGCTTATTTTTACGGCGTAGGTGTGAATGCCAAAGTAGGGAACAAGGACAAAGCGTTTGAATATCTGGAGAAATCGTACGGGCGGCGCGAGTTGTGGATGGCTTATCTTCAAGTTGACCCGCGCCTTGATTCCCTGCGCGACGACCTGCGCTTTGATGAATTGGTCAAGCGCGTCGAATCGAAGTAATGGTATTTGCCCGCGAAACACGCAAAAATTTAGCCGAAAATCGAAATGTTGTAAAATGTTGTCGGAGGTCTTTTGGAAATGTCAGCCGAAGCACTCGATTCAATCAAGAAACAAATGGCGGTTTTAACCAAACAGGAAAAGTTTGTGCTGGCAAACTATCTTTTGGAACAGGCGAAAGCAGAAGCGGAAACGGAAAACGGCAAAAATATCGAAGATGACGAAGCGAAACGCCGCCAACTCGAATGGTTAAAAACCAACCGTGAAAAATATGCCGGACAATACGTTGCTTTGGACGGCGATAAGTTAGTCGGACACGGCGCAACTATTCGTGAGGCGCACGAACAAGCCAAACAAAACGGCGTGAAAAGCGCGTTTCTCGTGCGTGTTTTTGCGGAAGAAACAACCGTTTCCGCAGGTTTATAAACGATGTCTTATCAACTCAATTTTGAAAAGTTTTTAACTTATAACATCGGCGACGAAGGCATCGGGTTGGATGTCGAAATAAAATTTGGCGAGGCAAGCGCAAAACTTCACGTTAATCATTCCGATTCGCAAGTCGAAAACTTTATTCAGGGCGGACTCAATACCTTGGAGCGAGGCGCTGATACGACCAGCGTTGATTATGGACTGGCAGTTCAGCTTGCTTCTTTTACGCCGCAGATTTTGAACGAATTCCGCTTTCAATACGCACAGCGCGCGTCGGGCAATAAAAGAAATGAATTTTCCGGCACGGGACCTTCAGTCGTGATTACCAGTGTGGCAAACTTCGGCTCACCGAACAACACGGATACGATTTTCCCACTGCGAAGAATAACGCAGATTCAAGACAATCTGACCCGAACAACCGGAACTCACGTCGTCAAATTCGGCGGCGGTTTCAATTTCTACAATTACAACGAGCGTTCAGCGATTTTTTCCACATACACATTTTCTGCAAACAATCCAATAGACGCAATTAACGCTTACATCAACGCCCGCAATGGAACAACCCCGCGCGGCTACACTCGTTACGAAGAAACCTTCGGCGACCCTGAAATCAACTACAAGGCGACTTTCTGGAATTTCTTCGCGCAGGACGATTGGAAACTAACGCGCCGTCTAAAAATTAACTTCGGCTTGCGTTACGACCTTTACCGAATCCCAAAGGCTGATTCGATTTCGCCGTTTCCCGCTTCGCAAAAATTTAATGTGGACAAAAATAATTTCGCGCCGCGTTTCGGAGTTGTCTATGCCTTGCGCGAAGGAAATCGCCCGACAATTATTCGCGCCGGAGCCGGAATTTATTACGACGCGCCGCTTTTAGCGATGTATCAGCGGGCATTGCAAAACAACGGGAATCTGAAATTTTTCAGTTTTAGTCTTAATGGAAATAACGGCGGAATTTCAATTCCAAGCCCGAACGCGCCCGCGTTTCCGAACACTTTTTCCGGCTCTCTGCCTGCCGGTTCGGTTCTGCCGCGGCAAAATATTGACACGATTGCGCCAGATTTTGTGAATATGTATGCGATTCACGCCAACATCCAACTCGAACAGGCAATTACAAACGACCTTTCGTTCGGCGTTGGTTATATCCATTCCGGCGGTCGTCATATTCCGGTTTACCGCACCATCAACCTTATTCCGTTTGGCTTTTTGGCGGACGGCAGACGAGTGTTTAGCAGGCTGGTCAATTCTTCTACTCGCTTCGACCCGAGAACTAACAACATCCTGATGGTTGAATCGGCAGGCGTTTCGGAATATAACGCTTTGACCTTGCAATTGACCAAACGGCTTTCACGCGGGCTGCAATTCAGCGCGAACTACACGCTCTCGAAAGCCGAAGACGACGCACCCGAACAAAATACGACAACCGGCAATATTCAAGGTTTGGTTTTGTCTGACCCGTTCAATCGGCGTTTGGACAAAGGCAATTCGTTTGCCGACCAACGCTACACTTTTGTAATGAGTCTGGTTGCCCGTCCGAAATTTAACTTTGAAAACAAAACGCTTCGCTATCTTTTCAACCATAACCAAGTCGGAATTATCGCCACCGCCAACAGCGGCGAAACTTTCAACATCATTTCCGGTTTAGACCTCAACGGCGACGGCGATTTGACTTCGGACAGACCCGTTGGCATCAAACGCAATTCGGGAACAACTCCGCCGCAATTTAACGTGGATTTACGCTACTCGCGTTTCTTTAATTTTACCGAGCGTTACAGGTTGGAAGTCTTCGGCGAGTTCCAAAATCTTTTCAACATCAACAGCATCGTCGGGTTCAACAACGTAAGAGTAATGACGAATCCTGATACCGGCGAATTAATCGGCGAACTGCCCGATTTCCGGGCGCGTAACCAATCAACCTCGCAGGACAGCCGCCAGTTTCAACTCGGCTTCAAGTTTATTTTCTGAATTTGAATTAACGGGAGACTTCTTTTTTCTTTGCGTTCCCGGCGTTCTTTCTAGTTTAATTGATGTATGTTTTGGCAAACGTCACGTCGCAAATTAACCTTGAAGAAAACTTTGGTAATGGCGATTTTAAACGTCACGCCCGATAGTTTCAGTGACGGCGGAAATTTTTTTTCTATTGATGACGCTCTCAAACAAGCCGAACAATTAATCGAGGAAGGCGCGGATATTCTCGACATCGGCGGCGAATCAACGCGCCCGAACAGCGCGAGAGTTTCGACGGAAGAAGAAATTCGGCGCGTCGTTCCCATTATCGAAGCGATTGCCAAACGCTTTAATGTTCCAATTTCAGTTGACACGAGCAAAGCGGCAGTTGCTGAAAAAGCTATCGAAGCCGGCGCGGAAGTTATCAATGACATTTCTGGTTTGCGGTTTGATGAGCGAATTGCAGAAGTTGCCGCAAGGACAAATGCGGGTTTGGTTTTAATGCACTCGCGCGGCGAGTTTGAATTGATGCACAAACAAATGCCGGTTGAAAATATCTTGCGGGAGGTTTCAGAAGGTTTGAAATGGAGTATAGAAAAAGCCAAAGTATATGGCGTAAAAAAAGAAAATATCGCGCTTGATGTCGGCATCGGTTTCAGTAAAACTTTCGAGCAGAATTTGGAATTAATTGCTAAACTAAATCAGTTCTGCCAAGAATTTTCAGATTATCCAATTTTAATTGGAACTTCGCGCAAATCTTTTATAGGAAAAATTTTAGGCGATGTTTCAACCGACGAAAGATTACAAGGGAGTTTGGCGAGCGCGGCGATTGCCGTTTGGAACGGGGCGAACATCGTTCGAGTTCACGACGTTAAAGCGACGGTTGAAACGCTGAAAATTGTCGACATAATTAAAGAACGTGCCGGCATCTCAAATCCAGTAAGTTAACTGCTTTGAATTCTGCTGAATTACAAACTCAAAAATAAAAGGTGTAAAATATAACTTTCAGTCAGGAGTATAAAAACAGTGAAGATATTTTTTACTTTATTAATAACTTGCGTTCTCGGGTTAAATTCTCTAATTGCACAAAATAAAAGCGAAACGGACAGAGAACGTGACGGTCTGCGCGGTGCGATAAAGAAGGTTGAAACTTATCTTGTTGATTTTTTGCCGCAAGGTGATGTGATTGTCGAGCAAAAACGTCCTTGGATTATAAATTCCTATAATGTTAAGGGCAACCGTTCCGAGCAGATTGTCTATCTTCAAGACGGAAGGTTGCATACAGATGTCTATATCTATGATGCCGAAGGCAGAAACATCGAATGCCGGACTTATTCAAATGCTACCGATAAAAACTCTTAACAAATATCAAAAATACGTCCACAGATTCGATGATAAAAGTAATATGATTGAACGGATTGTTACTGAATTCGACGGAAGTTCTACTGCTCGTTTCGTTTATAAATATGACGCGAAGGGAAATAAAATTGAATATCGAAATTACTATTACACCGGCGCACTTGGCGGTAAAACCGTTTACACATATAACGAAGATGGAGAAGTAACTAGCCAAACTCTTTATCAAGGAGAAGATTCATTAAGCGGAAAATCAATGTTTTTGTATGATAAAAAACAAAAGACTGAACAGACAATAATATATCAAGGTGAAACTTTGAGATACAAAATTTTGTTTTCGATGGACGGTAAAGGAAGAATTGTCCAACAAGAAACTTTAGAATTTAATGCTGTTCCTAATCAATGGACTTCACACGCTCCCGAACCGGGAAAAGTCGTTCTTATCTATGACGACGAAAGAAAAACAAAAGAAGAAATCAAATTTAATAAAAACGGTTTTATGGAAAGAGCGGATTTATATACCTACGACGAAAAAGATAACGAGACTGAAAGAGTTTGGTATGAATCGGGCGGCTCGTTCGATGAGATAATGCAATCGAAAGACAAAACGCTTGCTGCTCAAAAAAAACTTCGGGGAATCTTCAAAGGAAAAATAACTTACCGATATGAATACGACGCGCAAGGCAATTGGACGAAAAAAACTCGTTTGTATCAATCGCAGGAAAACGAACAACTGAGACCGCAAAGTGCGGAGTATCGAATTATCAGTTATTACTAAAATACCTCGGCTTAATCGTAAAGTATCCTTTTTTATTAACTATGAAACTACTAAAAATTACATTTCGTTCCGCACCAATCATAATTTTACTTCTTCTCGTTTCGGGCTTTACCGAATGTTACAAACCCGTCACCAATTCGGGCTTGCCAAAGCGTATTAAAACCGTTGCCGTTCCGGCGTTTCAATTTGAAGTCGAAGGAGCGCGTTACCGTGTCGAATCGCGTTTTACCGAAGCTATTACGAAAGAAATTATCAAGCGCGGGCGCGGTTTAAAAGTTCAAGGCTCACGCGAAAATGCGGACGCGGTGGTCGAAGGCACAATCCGCAACTTTAGTTTTTCGGGTGTTTTACTTGACCGCAACGGTCGCGCGCGAGTTTATGAAGTAACGATTGTCGCGGCGGTTACGATTCGGGATTTGGACGAAAATAAGATTCTTTACGATAATCAAAACTTCATCTTCCGCGATTCGTTTGAATTTTCCGAAGACCCACGCTCGTTTTTTAATGAAGAAGACCCGGCGGTTGAACGAATCGCGCGGTCGTTTGCCGAGTCGGTTGTTTCGACGATTGTCAATGGCTTGGGCGTAAAAGATGAAAAATGAAAATGAGCAAATAAAAATCTATGCTTACTTCAGAGAAAAATTCTCACTTATCAAAAAAATCATCTTTAGGGGAATTTATTTTTACTTTTTTGATATATATTTAAATAGCAGTTACTATTAATTACTTTCAATGTATAAAAGCAGACACAAAAACGAAAGCTAAAACTTTATGCTACTGTTTGTTACAGAAAAAGTAAGAAAACAATTCGGCAAACGGACGACGCATCAATGCTAATCTCCGTAACGCCGAATTTTACCGCCCGGACAACCAGCTCGCCCTCAGACGAAAGACCCGGGTAAAACATTTATGTAATTAAAAACCGAAATCGCTTGCCGATTTCAGACAAAAGAGGAAACTATGATTTTTAGAAAAAACAGAAAACTCATGTTTATCGCACTCGTGCTAACGCTCGTGTTAGCATTTGAACTAACACCGTTGCCGCTAACAAATGCGTCCGACCACATTGACGGACCACAACTAGCCAACGACCACGCTTCAGACATTAACGATATGTATTTTTTTCTCGACCCGAACGACAATACGAAGGTTGTGATGGTTATGACCGTCAATCCGTTTTTGATTTCGTCAGAAATTATCGGTCAAGCCATTTTCGACCATAATCTCAGATACCGATTCGAGATTGAAAACACCGGCAACGCGGAACCGGATTTATTTGTTGATGTCAGATTCACACGCGGAGTTGGGCGTGAAACAGGACCGCAAACCGCTACCATTACGCTTCCCGGCGGACGAACATTCACCGCCCCGACAAACGTCCCGACGCAGGGCGCAGATACGAATGATATTGAGCCGCCGGCACTTAACGTAACAACTGATGCGACAAGCGGAGCCAGTTTTTTCGCCGGTATAACGGACGACCCATTTTTTCTCGACAACACCGCCGCCAACCGCTTTGTGTTGTCCTCAGTTCGCAATCCCGGCAATCCTAACCGAGCGATATTTGCGAATCGTGCCGGATTTAATGCGCCCGACGGTTCAGACCCCAATTCAGACCATCAAAGAGCGGGTCAACTTCCGGCTCAAGCGCGGAATCGAGGTCTCGACCAAGGTCCGGGACGCGACACTTACGCCGGATTCAACACTCTGACAATCGTCGTCAGCGTTCCGGTGGCATTGGTGCGCGGAGCTACCGGTCACGAACTCGGATTAAACGGCGCAACGCAGCGTCAGCAAACCCAAACCGTCAGAACCGACGGTCAGGTTGTCGGCTCCGGTCCATTTATAACCGTTGACCGCGAAGGCAATCCGTTGGTTGTTAACGGACTTATTCCGCCCGCCCGCAAAGACGAGTATAACGGCGCACCCACGACTGCCGATGCGAACGGTGTTTTCAGAGCAGACATCATTCAATCGCTCCGCAATTTCGGCACGAACGATGCGAACATCGCCGTTTTCCTGAATATGATTCAGGTGCGGGGCGACATTCTACGACTCGATTTCTTGGTTCCGAACAACGGACCAGGCGGCGGCAACAACACGAACGGAGGACCAGCGAACCGAGGCGGTCGTCGTTTGCAGGATGACGTGGGTGACGCGACTTTCACGCTAATCAATAACGGTCAGCCTCTGGGTGATTTTGTTGACCGCAACGAATTCGAGTTCGGCAATACGTTCCCGTTCGTTGCGCCGCAGATTATGCCGAATCCAAACGGCATCAATAGCCGGGATACCAGATTACGCTTGTAATTTTCTTACTCCACGCCTTGCGCCGAAAATCATCAACTTTCGGAGTAAGGCATTTTTCTGAAAAGGAATGAGGCGAATTGATGAATGTGCTTGCAAATCTTTCATCTTTTTCCTCGTTCCTTATCTTTTGCAATTATGCAGACATTAAAAAGTAAATTTAATTTATTCGCGCCGCTTGCAGTGTGCGCCGCGCTGACAATGAGCGCGTGTAGCGGTGCGTCTCAGCCTGCTAAACCCGACCGCGCAACAACACTTGCAGTGCCGCCCGCCGCGCCGCTCGCTTCGGACGACAAGGCGACGGAACAAGCCATACGCTTTTTAGAAGAGCGCGTCAAAAGCGACCCCGAAGATTTCAGCGCAAACGGCAAACTCGCCGGTCTTTATTTGCAGCGTTTGCGCGAAACCGGCGATTTAGTCTATCTTGATTTAGCTTTTCGCGCCGCTCGCGCTTCACTTGATTCGGTGCCGGAAGAGAGAAACGCCGGCGGGCTTGCCGCACTTGCACTAGCCGAATTTGCCGCGCACGATTTCGCCGCCGCCCGTGACCACGCGCTTCGATTGGCTGAACTCGAACCGCGCAAAAGTTACCCGCAAGGAATGTTGGGCGACGCTTTAATAGAATTGGGCGAATACGGCAAAGCCACCGTGGCATATCAAAAAATGGCACAAATTGACAGCGGCATCACAACCAACAGCGAAATAAAGCAAGCCCGGCTCGCACAGCTTCGTGGCGACAATCAAAAAACACAAAAGCATTTTTCGATGGCATTGACTCTAGCACTTAACTTGCCCGCGCCGCAGCGTGAAACCGTCGCTTGGCTTCGCTGGCAATTGGGCGAAACGGCTTTCGTCGTCGGCGATTATGAAAGTGCGGAAAAACATTACCGCGATTCGCTCGTAACTTTTCCCGATTATTTTCGCGCCGTCGCTTCGTTGGGAAAAGTCCGCGCCGCGCAAAATGATTTAACGAGCGCAATCGAACAATATGAAAAAGCCGTTCGCCTTTTGCCCGACCCGCAATTTGTCGCAGCACTCGGCGATTTATACAAAATCGCGGGACGCGACGAGGACGCAAAAAAACAATACGAATTAGTCGAGCAAATCGGGCGTTTGAGCGCGCTTAACGGCGCACTTTACAATCGCCAGCTTGCGCTTTTTTACGCCGACCACGATTTAAGACTTGAAGAAGCATATAAACTTGCGGCGAAAGAATATGAAGTAAGGCGCGATATTTACGGCGCGGACGCGTTGGCTTGGACTGCGTTCAAAGCAAATAAAATTTCGGAAGCACAGACCGCAATGAAAGACGCTTTGCGATTGGGAACGCAAGACGCGAAACTTTTTTATCACGCCGGAATGATTGCCCGCGCAAGCGGCGACGAAACGACGGCGAGCGGGTTTATTAAACGTGCGCTTGAACTCAATCCGCAATTTGACCAGCGCCAATCGGCAATTGCCGAAACATTACTTGAAAATCGTTAAAAATTAAAATTTACGAACAAGATTATTTTGACAAGAAGTAAAAAAATGAGTGAAGAAAAGCGTCCGAATAGAAGATTGAAGCAACTAAAAGAAAAAGATGAATCCGCTTAGTCGTGAAGATTTGCGCAATCAACTGAAACGGCACGAGTTTGCGCCGGTTTATCTGCTGTTCGGCGCGGAAACTTACCTGCGGGATTTAGCGGCAAAGACAATTGCCGATTTGGTTTTGGCTGGTTCATCTCTTCGGGAATTTAACGAAACCGAGTTTAGTCTGAGCAACTCTCCCGTTCAACACGCACTCGCTTCAGCCGAACAAATGCCGATGGTTTCAGCGCGCCGGGTTATCAGAGTGATGAACGTCGTCGTTTCAGCGAGCGGGACAAAAGATAATTTGCGCGAAGAAGATGAAGAAAGTTTAACAAGATATTTAAATAATCCATCAAAAACCTCAGTTCTCGTTTTCATCGCCGATGAACTCGACAAACGCCGTAAAATTTCCAAACTTCTTTTAGAAAAAAGCACATCGGTTGAATTTGCGGAATTAAAAGACGAAGAAATGCTCGGTTGGGCAAAAACGAAATTAAAAGATTTGCACTCCGAAGCCGACGAACGAGCCTTGCGTCATTTAGTCGGATTGGTCGGAAGCAACGTCCGTCGCTTAACCAATGAAATCGAAAAATTGACCGTCGCTGCTCTGCCCGACGCGCTGATAAATTTTGAACTCGTCGAATCGCTCGTTCCCGATTCGCGCGAGCTTTCTAATTTTGATTTAACCGATAGCCTGCTTGCCAAAAACAAAACCCGCGCTTTGCAGATTTTGAAAAAAATTTTGGACGACGGCGCAGAGCCATTAATGCTTTTGGGTTTGATTGCCAGCAATTTTCGCCGCCTTTTTATGTCAAAAGAATTAATGCGGCAAGGTGTTGAACGCCGGGAAGTGGCGCGAATTATGAGATTACCTTATGGCAAGCAAGAAGATTTTCTCGCCACCGCCCGCCGAATTGAAACAGAAAAGTTAACGTGGATTATGCAAAGAATCGCTAAAACCGATGTGGCAATTAAAAGCTCAATCGGCGGCGGCGGAACAGCCGGCTCGCGTCTGCAAATCGAAATGCTGGTCTGCGAACTGGCAAACTTTTAAAAAGGATAAAGGCTGAAGGAGAAAGGATAAAAACAAGAAGCAAATTCTTTTGTTTATCCTTTCTCCTTCAGCCTTTATCCTTTCCTCAAGCGGCTTCTTCAATTTCGCGCACAACCTCAAGTGCGGGTGTTTTGCGCTCGACCATATCCTTTGTAATTATCAATTCCTTAACGCGTTTTTGTGACGGCAGAAGATACATCGGCTGAAGGAGAATTTCTTCCAAAATCATCATCAAGCCGCGTGCGCCGACTTTCCTATGAAATGCTTGGTGGGCAATTGCTTTGATGGCATCTTCGGTAAATTTCAAGCGAACATTGTCGAATTCAAACTTGCGCTGATATTGTTTAATCAAAGCATTTTTCGGCTCGGTCAAAATTTGAACTAGTGCCGCCTCGTCGAGTTCGTGCAGAGTTCCAAGTACGGGAAGTCGTCCGACAAACTCCGGAATCAAACCGTAATGGATCAAATCTTCCGGCTCCAATTTATCAAACGCTTCGTTTTGTCTTTGTTTGCTTGATTTGACTTCGGCTTGGAATCCTAATGATTTGTTGCGAAAGCGTTTTTCGACAACTTTTTCCAAACCGATAAATGCGCCGCCGCAGATAAATAAAATATTAGTCGTATCAACGGGACAAAATTCCTGCTGCGGATGTTTGCGTCCGCCTTGCGTCGGGATATTGGCGATTGTTCCTTCTAAAATTTTCAGTAATGCCTGCTGAACGCCTTCGCCGGAAACATCGCGCGTGATTGAAGGATTGTCGTCTTTGCGGCAGATTTTATCAATTTCGTCAACGTAAATAATGCCTGTTTGAGCGCGTTCGACATCGTTGCCGGCGGATTGCAGAAGCCGCAAAATAATGTTTTCGACATCTTCCCCAACATATCCGGCTTCGGTTAAAGTCGTCGCATCAACGATGCAGAACGGAACGCTTAAAATTTTGGCGAGCGTTTGCGCGAGCAGTGTTTTGCCTGTTCCCGTCGGACCAATCAACAATATATTAGATTTTTGAAGTTCGACATCCTGGCGGATTTTCGCCATCTCGATTCGCTTATAATGCTGGTAAACCGCCACCGACAAACGCTTTTTAGTTTCATCTTGTCCGATAACATATTCGTCGAGAAAGTTTTTTAACTCTTGCGGTTTCGGCAGTGCGGAACGAACCGTCGCCGTTTCCGCCTGCTCATCATCGTTGATAATTTCATTGCAGATGTCTATGCATTCGTTGCAAATATAGACGCTCGGACCGGCAATCAGTTTTTTTACTTCGTTCTGTGATTTACCGCAAAACGAACAGCGCAGGATTTCTTCGGGTCGTCTTATCATAAAATAGTGAATAGTGAATAGTGAATAGTGAATAGTGATTGATTAATTTTTCACTTTTCGTTATTCACTTTTCACTTGTCTCGGTGTTCGATAACCTCGTCAATCAAACCGTATTCTTTTGCTTGAATCGGCGACATTATGCGATCGCGTTCAACGTCGAGTTCAACTTGGTCGTAGGGCTGTCCGCTGTGATGCGCGATTATTCGTGAAGTCATCTCACGCATCCGCAAAATTTCTTCCGCCATAATGCGAATATCGCTTTGCTGACCGCTTGCTCCGCCCGACGGTTGATGAATCAAAATGCGCGAGTGCGGCAGAGCAAACCGCTTTCCTTTTGTTCCCGCCGTCAGCAACAACGCCGCCATCGAAGCGCATTGCCCGACGCAAATCGTCGTAACATCGTTGCGTATAAACTGCATTGTATCGTAAATTCCCATACCCGCCGTTATTGAGCCGCCCGGCGAATTGATATACAAATTGATGTCGCGTTCCGGGTCTTCGGCTTCTAGAAAAAGAAGTTGTGCGACAATCAAATTCGCGACCATATCGTCAACCGGCGTTCCGATAAAAATAATGCTGTCTTTCAAAAGACGTGAATAAATGTCGAATGCACGTTCGCCCCGCGAAGTTTGCTCGACTACCATTGGAACTAACATAATTTTTTCTCTTTTAGTATTTGAGCAGTTTGTTTAAGAATAAGTTTAACTTGACGGAGATAAGTGTTGAAATAACGGCTATTGCCATTAGATTTTTTATTCTACAGATAAACTTAAAAATTGCAAACTCTCAAAATAAATTTATTCTTTTATTCCTTTTTTGCCGCTTTTTTCTTCGGCTCTTTAGTTTCGGTTTTCTTCTCCGCTTTCGGCTTTTTTTCGACCGCTTGATTATCTTTTTTTGCCTTTTTACTTTTTACTTTTGCCTTTTCTTCTTCTTCCGCTTCGGCAGCCGGCTGATTTTCGTCAATCCATTCACCGTCGGTAATTTTGGCGTGGTCAACTAATACTTGAACGGCTTTGCGCGTTCGCAGACTATTGGCAATGTTAGCTTCGCCGCCTTGCTGCTGGCTCAAAGAATTGCGAATTTCTTCCGGCGTAGTCCGGTAATACTGCGCCATCCGAGCAATTTCTTCGTTGACTTCTTCGTCGGAAATTTCGACGTTTTCAAGTTCCGCGACTTTTTCAAGGAGTATCGCGCCGCGCACATCACGTTCGGCTTGCCCCTGCATTTGCGTATACGCCATTTGAACGAAATCTTTATCAACTTTGTTCAAATCAACGCCGCGTCCAGCCATATCCTGGGCGAAATTGTTCAATAAATTGCGCGCCTGCAAATCAATCAAAGCGCTCGGAACTTCAAAATCGTGCGCTTCGATAAGTTTCGCAATTAACTCGGAGCGAAGGCGATTGTCAGCTTCTTCTTTAGCCACAATCTTCAAATCTTCGCGCAGCTTCGAGCGCAAATCTTCCAAAGATTCAAAATTTTCATCCAGACTCTGTGCCCAATCGTCGTCTAATTCAGGAAGCTCAACTTTTCCAACGCTCTTGATTTTGGCTTTGTAATTAATGGTTTTACCCGCCAGCATTGGTGATGTAAAATCTGGCGCGTAAGCGACCGTGAATTCTTTTTCCTCATCTTCTTCAACGCCATTCAGATTTTCCGTAAAGGATTTTTCGATATTGGCATCGCCCAATTTAATTTCCAAATCGTCGGCTTTGATTGGTTCAGTATTTTCATCATCGGCAAATGTGCCTTCTAAATCAACAATCACCGTGTCGCCGTCCTGAGATTTTCTATCTTCGACGGGAATCAATGTTGCCGATTCCTGACGACGTTCGTCAATGATGCGTGAAAGTTCATCGTCGGAGAGCGGGCGCGTGCGGCGCGTAACTTCTAAATTTTTATATTCCGGCGCGGGAATTTCCGGCATCACCTCGACGTGAACGCGCAAAGAAATCGGCTGCGAACCGTTGACTTTTAGGTTATCTGGATTTTCAATATGCAGATGCGGTTCGCTCAGTGGATTCAAATTAAATTCTTGAATTGCTTCGCCGACTTTTGGGGAAAAAAGTTCCTGCAAAACTTCGGATTTTATTTCCTCCTTATAGCGCAGACGAATTACGTCGAGCGGCGCATAACCTTTGCGAAATCCGTCAACCTGCACCGCTTTCGCATATTTTTTACTAACGTTATTATAAACTTCCCGCACTTCTTCGGGTTCAATCTCGATTGTAATTTCTTTTTGAGTTGGAGAAACTTCCAACAATTCGGTTTTCATTAATAGTTAATAATGCCTTTATTTGTTACGGAAAAAATATGACAACGAAGGCTTTCCTTTCTAGTTTGGTGCAAGAAAAGAATAACGAACTTGCCTGTAAATGTCGAATAAGCCTTTTTTAGAAAGATACGGTCGGCGACTTTTGAAGCGGAAATTTTAAGGTTGAAAACTGTAGAAAATTAAAGACACAAAAATAAAGTCGGGCTTTCCAATTAATAATGGAAAAGCCCGATTTCTAAAAAAACTAATCGTTCCAGGAAAGCCGAAATCGGTATCTGTCCGCGCCGCCTTTCGAGTCAACGATTTGCACAATGGTCGTAAAATTATTACGGCGATGCGGTTGTTGGACGATAAAAACTCGTCCGCGTCCATCTCTTTTATCAACCTCAACATTTGCATTTCGGCGCGGCGGGCGACCGTTAAAATTATAATTGGCATCATCATAAGCCCGTCCGCTAATGTGTCTGGTTTGCGCGTTTCGGTTGCGAATTCTAACTTGCACGACATCATCAACCGTACCGCTCCACTCCATCGAACCGCTCTGAGCGCGAACTGTTTCAACATTTCCAAATAAAGTAACGGCGGCAAAAACGGCAACCGCGAAAGCTATCATTTTTAAGTTTTTCATTTTGTCTCCTAAGTTTTTAATTGACTGATTTTTAATTTAAAGATTTCCGCGCTCAAATTTGCTATTTAAAACAACGGAAAATGGGAAAAAGTTGGTGCTGAGGGCGAGACTCGAACTCGCACGGATTTCTCCACGGGCTTCTAAGACCCGCGCGGCTACCGGTTACGCCACCTCAGCAAAATAAATTAATTTTCAATTTCTTTTCGTTTTACGCCCTGAATAATTATCGGTCAAAGCGTGGCAATTTGGACATAATAATTGTAAATTTGAAAGTCTATTGTCAAAATGGTCGCCATTAATATGATGAAGTTCCAAAGGCATTGATTCACCTAACCACTCTTTTCCATTACAATTCTCACACATTCGTTGCTTTAAATTATCCTTCAGTAATCTTACCTTTAATTTATGACTGCTAATCGTGCATCCTTTAGAAAGGTATTCGACAGTCATCTTTCGCGTAGGTGAAAGTTTGAATCCTTTTCCGCCCATATTACCTTTGTATAATAATCCAAATTTTTTCAAATATCCGTCAAGAGTGGCTGGTCTACATTTTAGTTCACGACATATATGAGATTTCGGGCGCAGTTGTGAAATCCACAATTCAATTTCTTTTTGTCGTTCAAATATATCCTTCCTCATTTGTCTAGATATAGTTGGAAAATAGCTACCAATTACGCCATCTCAGCATTTTCAACAAAAAAGCAAATTTGAATTTATCGGATTAGCCCAAAAATGTCTAGCAGGTTCATTTTGCAGAAAATTATTTCGGCAGATATTTTCGCTTGTATTCTTCCAAAGCTCGGTCGGCGTCTTTCATCTCGGCGATGGTAATCGGTGTATTATCTTCGAGTCTCATTGATTCCTTATCTTTCACCAAAAGTTTATAGCCGACCGCGCCGCCGACGGCGACAATGCCTAATAAAAACAAATACCACAAAGCAGAATAGACAATTCCGATGACGGAGAACGCTAGCATTGCTGCTAAAACTAAACCGATTGCGATAAGAATTATTTTGATAAAATTCATCAATTTTTACTTCCTTTTCAAATAAATAGTAACGCATTTCCTGAAAACAATCCAAAATCGTATAATCCAAAAAGTTTAAGTTTATATGATTCAAAAAGTTACAATCAAACAAGTTGCCGACGCTTTGAACGCCGAGATTCGGACGGATGAAAATGCTTTTGTCTCCGACGTAACGCACGATTCGCGGCAAGCGGGAAAGGGCGTACTGTTCGTCGCCGTGCGCGGTTTGACGACTGACGGTCATCGGTTTGTCGAGGACGTAATGCGGCGTGGCGCGGTCGGTGTAATTTCCGAATTTGACGCGCCGGAAAATTTTCAAGGCGCGTGGCTAAAAGTTGCCGACGCAAGACGTGCATTGGCACAAGCCGCCGCCATTATCAACGGAAATCCCTCGCGTGATTTGAAACTCGTCGGCATCACGGGAACGAACGGCAAAACGACGACGACTTATTTAGTTTTCGCGTTAGCCGAAGCCAACGGCGAAAAAGGCGCGATGCTGACAACAGTCGAATATCGAATTGCCGAAAAGAGCGAATTAGCCGTCCGCACAACTCCCGAAGCCTCTGATACAAACAGATTTTTGCGCCACGCAATTGAAGACGATTGCGAAATGGCGGTGATGGAAACTTCTTCGCAAGCGATTGACCTCAATCGCTGTGATGACTTGCAATTTAAGGTCGCCGTTTTCACCAATCTCACGCGCGACCATCTCGATTATCATTTGACGATGGAAAATTATTACTCAGCGAAAAAGAAACTTTTCGACGGAAGTTTAGGCGAAAAGCCGGCGTCAAGCGTCGTCAACATTGACGATGAATACGGCGCGAGATTGGCGAATGAATTAAAGGCGACCAATCAAAAAGTTGTAACTTTCGCGCAAAATAATTCAGCCGATTTAACGGCGGAAAACATTGAAGTTTCTTTAATTAAAGGAACGTCTTTCGTTTTAAAAACTCCAAACGGTGAAAGAAACATCACGTCGCCACTTGTGGGAAAGCCACACGTTTATAATATGCTCGCGGCAACTGCAGTCGCGCTCGAACTCGGTTACGATTTGGATAAAATCTCCGACGGTTTGAAAATTTGCGTCGGTGCGCCCGGACGTTTTGAGCGTGTTCCCCACGACGGCGATTTCGCAGTTGTGGTTGATTACGCACACTCGGACGACGCGCTGCTTAATACTTTGAAAACGGCGAGAGAATTAACGAGCGGAAAAATCATCACGGTTTTTGGCTGCGGCGGCGATAGAGATAAAACAAAACGCGTACCGATGGGCGAAGTCGCGGGAAATCACAGCGATTTGGTAATTGTTACATCTGACAATCCGCGCACGGAAAATCCTCTGCAAATTATTTCTGAAATCGAAGTCGGCTTACAAAAAACGAACGGTCAATATCTGGTTACTTCCGACCGCCGTGAAGCAATTCATCAAGCAATCGCCAAAGCCAAATCAAATGATGTTGTGCTAATTGCAGGCAAAGGACACGAAACTTATCAAATTGTCGGCAACGACAAATTTCATTTCGATGATAGAGAGATTGCGCGGGAATCGTTGGAGAATTTGAAGGAAATTTAGAAAAGAAATTAGCCACGAATAATACGAATAACACGAATGAAGGCAAAAAATAATTCGTGTTATTCGTATTATTCGTGGCTATAATTTACGCGGCAATGCGCACTGCCGTTGGTTCAGCCTCAACATCGGAATCTTCCATAAACAGATATTTCTTCCATTCGGGTTTCGATTCGGCGTAATGGCAAAGCAGAACGCGGTCGAGTCCGACGCTTAAATATCTTTGCGGAGTCAACAGTGGCATCCTCGCTTGGTCGGGTGTGCGATTTCCTTTGCGCTGGTTGCAGGGAACACACGCCGTCGCCAGATTTTGCGGGACGCTTTCGCCGCCTTGAGCGCGCGGCAAAATATGGTCAAGCGTCAAATCCGAAGCGTGTCGGTGGTCGCCGCAATACTGACAGCGATATTTGTCGCGGATGTAAATACGCGCCCGTTTCATCGTTGATTCGTTGCGTTTGCGGTGGACGTTAACGTATGTCCGTAGGCGAACAACGCTCGGCACCGAAATCGTTTGCGACGGCGAGCGCAAAACATTCGCGCCGTCATTTTCCTCGACAAAAACTTTGCCGCGAAACCACATACAAACCGCTCGCGCCACGCCAACCGTGCCAAGCGGTTCATATGAAAAATTTAAGAGCAGAACTCTACCCGTTATCAATGGAATCACCTCCTCGAGATTGTTAATTGTTTAAATGAAATCAAATTCAAATCGGATGTAATCGCAATATATTGTGTAAGCCTTTACGAACTGCCACTATAATAAACGATTCTTATGCGATTTGTATATGAATTTTTTGTAAATTGTTATTTCACTTTGTTATTTTGAAACAAATCAGAAAATTTGAATAAATTATTTTTGACTTTCAATCAGACAAATTTAACTGCATTTTGAAATTTTTTCGTGGTAAAATCTTCACGACGAGCGGAGTAAAATGAACGAAGCCAAAAAAATGCAAAGATTACATCAACTCTCGGTCAAAGGCGAAACTTTGACGGCGGTAGAACAAACCGCGCTGCAAAATTGGTATGAAAATTTAGACCGCGAAGAGGAGTTGATTTTGAACGATTCTCAGCCGATTCAAAACGCCGAAGAATTGCGCGAACAACTTGCCGATACGACTAAACAATCAGTGAAAATAAGCCGTGAAATCGAATCTTTGATTTCGCAAAACACCGCTTTGCGAAACGAAAATCAATCATTAAAAAACTCTCGAAAACAGTCTGTAATCCTTTATGAATGAAGAAAAATCATCATTCCCGATTTTTTGGTGAAAAATTTCCTTTTAGATAAAATTGAAAAAACATTTTTTGGGAAACGGTTTATCAGGACTGATATATTTGGAACTAATTGTGCAATTTTCTTTGAGTGGTGTAGTCTTATTGCAACAAAACATCAAAAAGATTGGAAACCTTTCTTAAATTCTTTTGGTGTAATGGAAAATGAACAGACTCATCTTCGTAATATAAAAGACAGAAGTTTAGATACAACAATAATTCCTTACTGCGAAAATTTGACGTTTTTTGAAATATTTTGGAATGAGTTAAGACTTTTGGATAACAAATTAGAGGAAAAACCTTTAGATACGTACAACAGAAACAAAGATATTAAGTTGCCTGTTGACGGTATTTTAGATGCGGCTTCGTTTTGGGCGTTAAAAGGTGCTGTTTTTGGATTAGTTTATCCTGAAATTACCAAGAAAATTTATACAAATGGCTTGAAAAACAATCAAATGATTTACGACATTTCGGAATACAGTAGGATAAATGTCGCAGAAAAGTTAGGGACACAGAAACTTTCTGCCTATGATGATAAAAGAGACAATTTAAACTTAATTTATGCTGACTATGTATTCCGCAATTGTTCGGATGAAATTATCTCAAACCTTATTCTTTGACAAAAATATTTAAAATAATGCACGATGCAGAAATTCTTGTATCGTGCGTTATTTCATTTACCCTTTCACGCAAACGACTTGCTTCAACTGCGCGACGACTTCGACCAAATCGCGCTGATTACGCATCACTTCGTCAATGTCTTTGTAAGCCGACGGGATTTCGTCAATTACGCCCGCGTCTTTGCGACATTCAACGCCCGCCGTTTGACGTTCCAAATCCTCGCGCGAGAACGACTTTTTCGCCTGTGTGCGCGACATCTTGCGACCCGCGCCGTGCGAGCAGGAATTGAAACTCTGCGGATTTCCCAAACCCGAAATGATGAACGATTTCGCGCCCATCGAGCCGGGAATAATTCCGTAACGACCCGCTTCGGCGTTGATTGCGCCTTTGCGCGTGACGTAAACTGTTTCGCCGAAATGTTCTTCCGCCGCCACGTAATTGTGATGGCAGTTGACCGCGATTTCCGGCGTGAAATCTTCGCCCTCGTTGAACATTCGGTTAAATTGTTTGAGCAGCCGCTTCATCATAATCTCGCGGTTTTTGAACGCAAACGCTTGCGCCCATTCCAAATCGCGCCAGTAATTCTTGAACTCTTCAGTTCCTTGAATAAAATAAGCGAGATTCGGGTCGGGAAGCTCGTTCAATTTATGCAGAGACTTCGCCGTTTCAATATGGCGCGAAGCGATTTCATTCCCGATATTACGCGAGCCGGAATGCAGCATCAGCCAAACATTATCTTCGGTATCAAGACAAACTTCTAAAAAATGATTGCCGCCGCCGAGCGTGCCGAGTTGTTTCATCGCCTTCGCCTTGCGGTGCTGGACGCCTTTGTGCAAATCGCCGAAACTCTTCCAGCCTTCCCACGCTAAAGATTCGTCAACCGCATCTTTGTGTTCATTGAAACCGACTGGAATTGTGCGCTCGATTTGATGACGCAAATCTTTCAATCTGCCTTCGAGAATTGAGCTTTTGAAAGGCGTTTTGACCGCCATCATTCCGCAATTGTGAACGAAAACTCCGGCTTCCAAAGCGAAATTGTGATATTCGGGAACGGTCAAACAGTAAACGTCTTCGCGTTCGGCAATTGCTTTGACGGAAACGACTTTGTGATTGTAACCGTGTAAAGAGCGACGATGATTGTGCAAACCAATTCCGCTTTTCACTTGTTCGCCGCAAGTTTCGCAATCGTAAAGTCGATTGGCGATTTCCTTGCTTTTGGCGCGACCTTTTTCGCTTTGATTATACGAGACGAGAAACTGCTTTCCGCGTTTGCCATTACCTGCGACCGACGTTTTGAAATGTTCGGGATTTTCTACCATATATTTCAAAATGTTTTTCGTTCCGCGCTCCGCGAAATACGAATGACCTTCGGCGGTTTGTGCTTTTGCAAATAAAGCCGCGACTCGCTTTTGTTCAAACTCAGGAGATTGCCAGTGTTCGTTGCGGTCAACCAAATTGCGATGATAAACCGAATGTGCCGACGCGCTCATAAATTCCAAATTTTCAGGACGATTATCGGCTTCACCAAAATTTTTGTGATGAATCACCGTTTTGTCGTTCTCAAATCTTGGAACGTCGCCAAGCAAACCGCTTCGGGCAACAATCCAGTGCGCTCTTTGCATTCTGCCCGAATAATTTTGCTGAACAAGAACGTAACCGTCTTTGTCAATTTCACGATAAAGCGGCATTAAAGATTCGCCGGTTTTCAAATTTTCAGCTTCAACAAAACTTCCGTCACGAAGCATAAATTTGTGGTCGGGTGTGCAGCGAATTTCTGCGCCGTTATCCAAAATGATTTTGACGAGTTCAGCATTTGCGCGCGTCTTTTTCGCCGTCGCTTTTGCGGCGACAACCTTTCCGCTTTCCGTGCAGGCATAAACGAAAATCTCTTTGTCATTTTCCGCAAGTTCACGAAGCGAATAAGATTTTCCGTCGAGCGTCGGCACGAGCGTGTTGCCCGTGAAACAACCGATGTCAACGCCGACAGTGGCCGGAATCACCGCGTCTTTCGTCGCAATGACCGACCCGACCATCGAGCCGATTCCGAGATGCGCGTCCGGCATCAGCGCGACGTGCTTATAAAGACACGGCAAACGCGAGACGTTGCGGAGCATATTGTGTTCGTCGGTTGAAAGAGCGTGTCCGACCCACGAAATAATGTCGGCTTTCGCGCCGCTGATGTTTAGTTTGTTATGTGGCATATTTCCTCCTTTTTCATTTATCATTTGACATTCAACATTTATCAAAAGTCGCTGATAAAGAATAAGTGTTCAATGATAAATGTCGAGGGCGACAAGGTTGTGAAAGCGACGCTGCACATTTTCAAGATGTAGTCGCAATCGGCATTCGCCCGAAAGTTAAATTATAATGTTTAGATTGTAAATTTGGCGACAAGTTTTGGCGAGAGTTCCGCCCGTAAATTTTTATGGAGCGGGCGAAACTTGAACTCGCTCAACCTGAAAAGGTTTTTACCATGTATTCTCAACCGGCATTCGCCAATGGCGACGAGTTTGCTGAGAGTTCCGCCCGTCAATCGAAATCGGGTGGGCAAGAATCGAACTTGCTAATCCAATGTATTCCCGACGGCATTCGCCAAAAATTAAAATCTGGTAACAATCCGACTAACAGATAGTTTTCTTTCTTTAACACCCGAATTCAGCCGCGCAAACGTATCAGTCCTGCCGCTGTATGTCTGAAACCGCATTGGTCGTAAAAATTTTGCAGATGCGGCTCGAAATCCACATGCAGCCACTCGACACCATGTTCTTTCGACGCTTCAGCCGCGCGTTTTACCAACTCGGTTCCGATTCCGCGTCGTCTGAATTCCTTGTCAACGGTCGTATCCAAAATAAATGCGTGCTGCGCGCCGTCCCACGCGACATTAACAAAGCCGATTAATCGCTTTTCATGATAAGCGCAAACAAAAAGCAGGCTGTGTTCCAGAACCGGAAGAAAATCCCATGTTTTATGATTTTACCCAAGCGTTGGCAAACAGCGTGTTCAACTCGTCATTCGTTACTGCCGGACTGATTTGATAATTAATGTCGAATTCATTCATAAATTTTTATCTAAGCCTCAAAAATCAATATACTGCCGACGGCATTCGCCAAAATTTAATTTGAAGGTTGAATTTAATTAGTTGAGGTTGAAATGTCCTTCTCGAAAGCCAACTGTCACGATAAATCTAGTGTATGAAATGAATCTAACAGCTTGAACGAGTATGGTCGAGAAAAATGTGTCTAGCTAAGAAGCTGTCATCTGATAAAACTTCTTGCAACTCCCGCAATTTATCTGGAGAATCATGAAAGTAATATCCATTAATCCATAAGTCCGTGACATATTCAGGAAAAAGTAATCTTCCGTTTTTCGTAAATCTTACCTTTCCTGTTTTACCGCTTTGCATTTGCTGAGACCATAGTTGCCGAGCATCTATCAAATGTTCTTTGAGTTTGTCGCTATTAAGATGTTGTTGGCACAAATTGAAAACTTTAAATAAGAAAATAGCTTCATTATTAGAAACAAATTTTCTAAAAGTAAGTAAAAAGGAACGTAAGAGATCCTCATCTGGTTGTTTACTCGAAAATGATAATCCGTTTACTCGGTCAAAGTTGAAACTTAATGAAGTTCCAAATCCGTTTAATATCAAACGACTATTAAGGAGTTCTTCTGCTCTTTGCACAAAAAGTTCTAAATTTTCCCGAACAGAAAAAGAATTTTGTATAGTGTTTCTTCTAGCCATAACTACTCCGTCAAATTACAAATATTCTAATCATTAAATAATACTTAATGAAAGTGAATAACAAAATCGCTTTTGCTACTCACTTTCATTTTACAATTCAACCTTCTCAATCACACCAACCCAATATTCCGCGTTCAGAGTTCCTTTCGAGAATTCCGAAACGACATCGAACACCGTGTCGGAGAAACCGCCGATGTTGAGAATGTCGGCGCGTTCCTGCGCCTGGCTCGAAGCGTTTGGCTGGATGTCTATGCAGACGAGTTTCGCGTTTCGGTTGCGGGTTTTGAATTGATTCCATTCGGTCATCGTGTCCGTTCCGTTATTCCACGAACGGTTTGAATCAATCCACGATTCGTTGTCCGAAACGTAAATTAGCACGTCGCCCGTTGCGCGTCGGCGATTCAATTTTGCCAGCGGGAGCGAGCAGTTCGTTCCGCCCGAAGGCAGCGTCGAGAGCCGTTCGGCGTTGGTCATCACCGAATCGCGCGGGTTCAGGCGAATCTCGTTCAGGCGGTCGCTGAACGGCAGAATTTCCGCCGTCGGATTTTTCCGCAAAATCGCCGCCGCAACTAACGCGGCGATGTCAATACATTTGACTTGCGAAGTCGCGCCCGGACGATAGCCCGTCGCGGGCGAGTGCATCGAGCCGGAAACGTCGGGGAAAACACAAACTTTCCCCGCAATTTCAGGCACGTTTTCGATTGCCGTTTCCATCGCGTCCTGCAACGCTTCGGTGATTTCACCAGGCATCTGCGCGTTGGCGTTCGCCGCCTGAAAAGCCGACAGCAATTGAAAGGGAAAAACTTTCGAGCGGCGAATCGCTTCCGCGTCACGAAGGCGATTGGCGATTAGCCCGACCATTTCCGCATCCGCCAGAACGCTGTGACGCGAGAAAGTATTCAGATTCAATCTCGTCATCGTCCAACCCGCGTTGCGGGCGATTTCCTTCCAATGCGCCGTTTCAAGCGGCAGAGCCGTCAACATCTGAAACGGAACATTCGGAATTTCGCCTTCACTATTCGCCTTGAAACGCTCGAACGATTTCACAATCTCCGGCAATTTATCGGCATCAATATCGCGCCCGGTAAAATAACCGTAAAGTGCTTCGCGTTCCGCGTCAGCCGGTTTCGGGTGAACCATTTTCAAAATGTCGGCGAACGAAGGCGTTTGCCCGACGGATTGTTTGAAAATCTGTTCGGCACGTCTGGTTTCAAACCATTCGCGCACGAGACGCTTCGGCAGAGAACCGAGCGATTTACACCCGACCGCGCCGCTTCGCATAATCTGCACAAAGTTTCTGAGCATCTTTCCGTTGTCAATAACGAGCGGAAAGGTTTTCTCAAACAACGCTTTGTCTTTCATCGAAAGCACGGCGACGAGCAGCGCGGGCATATCTTTCATATAACCGCGAGTTCGGGCAAAGACGGCAGTTTTCGCCACGAATTCCGCGTCGAGTTCCTTCGCAAGCGCGAGAACTTTTTCAAGCTGCTCACCGGCTTCGGCGTAAAAAGTTCGGGTAAAAGTTCCGGTCGCCCCATATTGCGCGAGCGCTTGTTTCGGCGAGAGTTTATAAGCCTTTCCGCCCGCTTCGTTGATGGTGTCAGCCTTTGGCGTGAACATTCCTTTAACGGTTTGAAATAGATTTTTATTTGCCATATTTTCCTCCTGATTAATCAATTACGGATTTCAAATTACGAATTACGAATTGAAAACAAATTTCTGAAATTCGTAATTCGTAATTTGAAATCCGTAAATGGTATTAAAAAGACGACAAAGTTTAATGAAACGTATTTTTCGCGCTCTACCTAACTGAGCTACGTTCCGCAAAAATTCGGAACGGTCGGGCTCGAACCGACGACCTCGCACTTAGCAGGTGATGTAGTTCCACCGGCATTCGCCGCAAAATTGAATCGCAATGGAAGGAATCGAACCTTGTCGTCTGCCGCTTATCAAGCGATTGCTCTGCCATTGAGCTACATTGCGAAAAAAAATTGGTCGGTCGGGTGGGATTTGAACCCACGATATACGGATTAAAAGTCCGTTGCTTTAGCCAGACTTAGCCACCGACCGAAGGAATTTTCGATTTTAGATTTGCGATTTGCGATTGAAAGAAAAACAAATAGCAAATCTAAAATCGAAAATAATTGGCTGACAGGGCGGGACTCGAACCCGCGACGTTCGCTTTAACAGAGCGACATTCTACCGACTGAATTACCTGCCAAGAAACTGAAAATTTTTAAGACAAACAATCGCCAATCGCAAATTGCAAATCGCAAATCACAAGGGTAGGCAAACGCGGCGAAAAATTCGCATCAGCAGACAAAAGACAAGTGTGTTCGTTGCGAACAAAGGAATGAATAATCAGGATTCTTTTGCCCTCGCAAACTTTTCGTCCGCGTTTGTTTTGGTAGGATTGTTTTTCGAGTAGAATCGAATCGGGGCAACAGGACTCGAACCTGTAATCTTGCGGTGATCTGCCGCTAATATCGTTTATAAAACAAATTGTTTTGCCATTAAACTATGCCCCGTTTGAGATGGTTGCGGAGACAAGATTTGAACCTGTAGTCTTCGGTTTATGAGACCGATATTTTCGCCATTTAAACTACTCCGCCGAAATTATTTTTGTTCGATGCGTTTTACCCATTGCAATTTTCCGTCGGTAAAACGCGCCTGATATTCAAACCATTCATAATCGTTGTTTTCAAGCGAGCCGACAGAAGTGTAAAAACGAACGTCGCCGTGATAAGCGATTTCGACATCGCCCGTCGGACTGCTCGTTAGCGAGCCGCAGATTTTTCCGAAAGGTTTTTTCCATTCGGGTTTGTCGTAATACGGACGCTCTTCTTCGGGAACGGATTCGTAGCTGACCGCGTGAAGAATCAAACGCCCGTCTGCCGTGATTGTGTAATCGCCCAAAACTTTGTCCAAAGATTTTGTCTGAAAAGTTTCGTTTTGAACCGTCGAATCGGGCAGCGGATATTCGCACTTTAAATAATCGAACATTCCCATAAAATTGTCCTCCTCGTGTAAAATTGTTGGAGGCTATCGCGGGACTCGAACCCGCAGCCGACTGTTTACAAGACAGTTGCTCTTTTATCCGTTTGAGCTAGATAGCCATTTCGATTTTGGATTTTAGATTTTGGATTTTGGATTGGAATAAAATCGAACCTGCTTATAAATTTGCAAGATTTTTCTTTCTGTTAGATTAATCTATCAGCCAAAACATTTTAATTATTAGATTTCAGATTTAGAATAATCTAAAATCCAAAATCTAAAATCCAAAATTGATATAGCCGATGTCGGACTCGAACCGACGACCTGCGGTTTAGAAGACCGCCGCTCTCGTTCCGTCTGAGCTAATCGACTGTGCTAAATTTTGATTGAGAATTGATCTCAATTCTCAATCAAAGTTTATTTGGCGGACGCGGTTGGTATCGCACCAACCTTTTCGGCTCTTCAGACCGACGCTAATCTGTCTCAGCTAAACGTCCTTGAAATTTAACCTGCCGCGCTTTTTGCTTTGACTTCTGGTTTGACGATTTTGCGCTCGTCAATTGATTTGGCTTCAATCTCAATCGCATCACGAACGGCGTTGACAATCGCGGCGATGCGGCGAATTTTGTAAAGGCTTTTGGCACGGTCTTCTTTTGAACTCAAATCGAAATCAAAAGAGATGTGACGATAACAGTCGCTTAAAGCCAGTTCGATTTTGCCCCATTTCCAGCCGTTTTCATTCTCAATCGGGATGTCGCGCGTGTCTTCAACGATGCCGATGGCGAACGCCCGCATATCCAAATCGCGGTTTAGAAACATTCGTTTTCGCACATGGTATTTTGTGCGCTGTTTGTTGCTCATTTTGTTATTCCCCTCAAATAGATTTTCTGAAAATTGTTCGTTTGTTTTTCAGAAAGTCTATGAAAAATTAAATGTTCATAGTTTCATTGCGACGACCTCCGTAAAGTAATTTTCCAACATAGTTTTTCCTCCGAATAAATTAAAAAGTTTGGCGGGACTGACGAGAATCGAACTCGCACCTTTCCGATAGACAATCGGACGCACAGCCTTTGTGCTTCAATCCCGGAATTTTGGGTGGACTGGCGGAACTTGAATCCGCATTCTTCGCATTCACAGTGCGACGCTTTGCCGGTTAAGCTACAATCCACAAAAGATTTGAGACGACAAGTTTTGTCGAGATACTTATTCATTTTCATTGATGTAATCCCGGCGGCATTCGTCTCGAAAATAGAATGGGCGACAAAAATTGAAGCGACGTTTTTTCTGAGCTAAATTTGCTTTCGCAAATTGTCGGAATTGAACCGACGACCTTTGATTTTTCAATCAATGCTCTGACCGATGTAGTCATCTTCGGCATTCGCCCAAAAGTTCAGAGTTACGGCTTCAACCTTAACTCTGAACTTTTAATTTTGGCGGAAACGGCAGGACTTGAACCTGCACGAGTTTGACTCGACTGTTTAGCAAACAGTTATGGCTACCGTTTCATCACGTTTCCGAATAAAAAATTTGGAGCGAGCAATCGGATTTGAACCGATGATTAACGGTTTTGCAGACCGTCGCCTTTGACCGCTTGGCTATGCTCGCTTAGGTATTTGGCGAGAACGACGGGACTCGAACCCGCAATTTTCAGCTTGAAGGGCTGGCGGCTTAACCGATTTGCCTACGTCCTCTCGAAATGCGCGTGGAAAGATTTGAACTTTCACTGAACAATGTTTAAGACTGTCGCCTCTGCCGTTGGGCTACACGCGCTCACGAAAAAATTAATACTCGCGGCAAGATTTGAACTTGCACGTAAATAGTTTTTGAAACTATCGCCTCTCCCGATTGGGCTACGCGAGCAGATTGAAAATTGGTGGACTGAAAGGGATTCAAACCCTTACGAAAAGTTTGCAAGACTTCTATGCTCTCCGGTTACATCATCAGCCCGAAAAAAAGTTGGAGTCGAAGGCGGGATTTTCACCCGCACGAGTCTCGTTCTCACAAGGCGAGTTTGAACCTTGTGCGTCTCATCATTTCGCCACTTCGACCTAGAAATTTTAATACCGACGGTGAGATTTGAACTCACATCACCACGCTTCTAAGGCGTGTGCCTCTTGCCGTTGGGCTACGTCGGCGCCTTTTTGCTTTGACTTCTGGTTTGACGATTTTGCGCTCGTCAATTGATTTGGCTTCAATCTCAATCGCATCACGAACGGCGTTGACAATCGCGGCGATGCGGCGAATTTTGTAAAGGCTTTTGGCACGGTCTTCTTTTGAACTCAAATCGAAATCAAAAGAGATGTGACGATAACAGTCGCTTAAAGCCAGTTCGATTTTGCCCCATTTCCAGCCGTTTTCATTCTCAATCGGGATGTCGCGCGTGTCTTCAACGATGCCGATGGCGAACGCCCGCATATCCAAATCGCGGTTTAGAAACATTCGTTTTCGCACATGGTATTTTGTGCGCTGTTTGTTGCTCATTTTGTTATTCCCCTCAAATAGATTTTCTGAAAATTGTTCGTTTGTTTTTCAGAAAGTCTATGAAAAATTAAATGTTCATAGTTTCATTGCGACGACCTCCGTAAAGTAATTTTCCAACATAGTTTTTCCTCCGAATAAATTAAAAAGTTTGGCGGGACTGACGAGAATCGAACTCGCACCTTTCCGATAGACAATCGGACGCACAGCCTTTGTGCTTCAATCCCGGAATTTTGGGTGGACTGGCGGAACTTGAATCCGCATTCTTCGCATTCACAGTGCGACGCTTTGCCGGTTAAGCTACAATCCACAAAAGATTTGAGACGACAAGTTTTGTCGAGATACTTATTCATTTTCATTGATGTAATCCCGGCGGCATTCGTCTCGAAAATAGAATGGGCGACAAAAATTGAAGCGACGTTTTTTCTGAGCTAAATTTGCTTTCGCAAATTGTCGGAATTGAACCGACGACCTTTGATTTTTCAATCAATGCTCTGACCGATGTAGTCATCTTCGGCATTCGCCCAAAAGTTCAGAGTTACGGCTTCAACCTTAACTCTGAACTTTTAATTTTGGCGGAAACGGCAGGACTTGAACCTGCACGAGTTTGACTCGACTGTTTAGCAAACAGTTATGGCTACCGTTTCATCACGTTTCCGAATAAAAAATTTGGAGCGAGCAATCGGATTTGAACCGATGATTAACGGTTTTGCAGACCGTCGCCTTTGACCGCTTGGCTATGCTCGCTTAGGTATTTGGCGAGAACGACGGGACTCGAACCCGCAATTTTCAGCTTGAAGGGCTGGCGGCTTAACCGATTTGCCTACGTCCTCTCGAAATGCGCGTGGAAAGATTTGAACTTTCACTGAACAATGTTTAAGACTGTCGCCTCTGCCGTTGGGCTACACGCGCTCACGAAAAAATTAATACTCGCGGCAAGATTTGAACTTGCACGTAAATAGTTTTTGAAACTATCGCCTCTCCCGATTGGGCTACGCGAGCAGATTGAAAATTGGTGGACTGAAAGGGATTCAAACCCTTACGAAAAGTTTGCAAGACTTCTATGCTCTCCGGTTACATCATCAGCCCGAAAAAAAGTTGGAGTCGAAGGCGGGATTTTCACCCGCACGAGTCTCGTTCTCACAAGGCGAGTTTGAACCTTGTGCGTCTCATCATTTCGCCACTTCGACCTAGAAATTTTAATACCGACGGTGAGATTTGAACTCACATCACCACGCTTCTAAGGCGTGTGCCTCTTGCCGTTGGGCTACGTCGGCGCAAAAGAAATAAATTGAAAAAGTTTGGTCTGGGCGGCTGGATTCAAACCTGCGAAAACTTGCTCCCAAGGCAAGTCCGTATAGTCATCTGCGGAACGCCCAGAAAAATTGGCTGGCGAGGCAGGACTCGAACCTGCATAAACTTCGCGTCTTCTGATTCAAAGTCAGAGATGTTTCCTTTACACCACTCGCCATTGGAGCTAAATTATTTGGAAATTATGATAAGTTTCACCAGAGAAAAACTCGAAAAAGCCGTTAGCGATTCAAAAAGTTACGCAGAAGTTTTGCGTAAAATCGGTTTGTGCCAAACAGGTAATAACAATCAAACAATTAAAAAATACATAAGCCTTTGGAAGTTGAACGTCAGACATTTTTCTACTCAATCCGAAAGAGCAAAACTGTATTTAAACAAACCGCCAAAACCCTTGGAAAGTATTTTGGTTAGGAACAGTTCTTACAATCGAACTAATCTCAAAAAACGGTTATACGATGCCACACTAAAGAAACCGATCTGTAAGATGTGCGGACAAAATGAAAATTGGCAGGGCAAGCAAATGTATTAAAAACAAATTCATCATTCAGTGTTCATAATTCATCGTTCGAGTCTGGTGCATCGGGAAAGATTTGAACTTTCACAGCTTACCGAAGCCACAGTTTTACAGACTGCCTGCCTTAACCAACGGCGACCGATGCGTGAAAAATAAAAAATTGGTGTAAAATAAAAAAGGCAGAGATTTAGACAGACGGAGACATAGAAATGCCTCTCGATGTTGCGGATTGTTTTCTTTGGAACTCGCCAAAGTTTTTATCGAAGAAAACAATCTTTCCAAACTCTCTGCCTTTTTTTGTTTTTGTTTGAAAGTTTTGCTCATCGCCGCATCTTCGCGCACGACGGGCAAAACCTCCAAACTAATTTCGGTTATTCAATTGTCAAATATCGTAAAAACGAAAAGGAGCGGTAACTTTTAAGTCTCTCAAGAGAAACTTGCGTTACCGCTCCCTTTAACAATTTCGAGTCTTTCAAAAACAAACCCGCTAAATTTTTACGTTTCGGGAGCGGAAACAAATCGCTCCCGCTTTTCTAAATCTTTTTCTCCGTGCGGTCTAAGCCGCCGAGTTTCGCTTGATAATTCGGATTATCAAAACCGGCACACAAGGACACACTCAGGCTGACGCTAAACCGCATCTCTCTTGGTGCGGGCGAGACGTTCGATGTTCCGTTTGTATGTATCCAGTTTTGAATCACAAAAATTATCTCCCAAAAATTTCGTTTGCTCTTTCGGCAAACAGTTGAAAGTTTTAGCACGCTTCGAAATCGCTTGTCAAGCAATTTTTTGAAATTTTTTTAAAACGTGAAATTTCACTCAGAAATGTCGAAAGCCTTTCGGCTCTAAAACCAAGCTTTTTTCGTCTAAGATAAGTTCAATTATTTCTGCATTTGCAGTCATCTCGCCGATATGCGAAAAGTTACGATTTTTTAGCTCGTTTTCAAACTGAGATTTTTTTTTCGGATTGACGGTAAAAAGCAATTCAAAATCTTCACCGCCATTTAAGGCATAATCTAATTTTTCATCAAACGATTTTCCGATTGCCCGCAGATTTTTATGCAAGGGAAGTTTATCGGCGAAAATTTTCGCGCCAACTTTGCTCGCACGGCAAAGATGCGCTAAATCGGATGAAAGCCCGTCACTTAAATCAATCATCGCGGTTGCCACATTTTTCTCATTTAAATCTTGCGCCGCGTGAATCTGAGGAAGCGGGTTAAGCTGTTTGAGAAGCAAATTCCTCTGCCAAATCTTTGCCCCATCGTCGTAACGAACACCGTTTTCCAGCAAGGTTAAACCAGCCGCTGCTCCGCCTAAACTTCCCGTCACGTAAATTAAATCGCCACGCCTGGCGGTCGAGCGCAGAACGGCTTTTCCTCGTTTAACTTCGCCTGCGACAATCGAATCAATGACAATTTTGTCAGGCGTTTTGGAGATGTCGCCGCCGACAATTTCGACAAAGAATTTTTTTGTCAGGCGGTAATAGCCGTCATAAAATTTTTCGACAAAATCCGTTTTCCAAATTTTCTGTGGGACACCAATCGAGAGCATCGCCCAAACAGGCTTCGCGCCCATCGCAGCCACATCCGAGAGCGAAACAGCTAACGTTTTGTGTCCGAGAAATTCGGGCGTTGTCCAATCAAGCCAAAAATCAATATCTTCGACGAGCAAATCGGTCGTCATCACCAAATCAGTTTTAGAATCTTTTGGCATAACAGCGCAATCGTCGCCGATTTTTGATAAAGAATAGCGGCGGCGAATTGTTTCGATAAACTCAAATTCGGATTTCATAAAAATTCTCTAAGTACAGGACAAAAGAAACGTAAGCTGTTGAAAACGTTGCTTTTGTCCCGAGTTTATTTGAATCCGGCAGAAACAGTTTCGCAATGTATCAAATCCAAGCCGGAAAATGCTTTTTTCCGCTCTGCCGTGTTTCTTTATTTTGATTGGCGTTTCGGCACTCTCGAACTCACCCGCCAG